>Ga0163163_10000680_pt1 | contig 29105 bp, 20 predicted proteins | sample S65metaG_FD_119766 | JGI IMG/M metagenome (GOLD analysis project Ga0163163, IMG submission 119766) | Switchgrass rhizosphere microbial communities from Kellogg Biological Station, Michigan, USA - S6-5 metaG | ecosystem: Host-associated > Plants > Roots > Rhizosphere > Soil | place: USA... | reverse complement strand
GAGTGCTCTCAACGCGGTCACCGCAATGGTGCCTGTCGGTGGGCGCATGATCCAGGCACAATATCAGCGCCCCGTGGACGCAATCAGCACGTTGTTCATGGCCGATAGGCTGTACAACGAATACGCCGTCGCGGCAAGCATTGGCGCGCAATCGGATTGGGTCGTGACGTTTCCAACGAAGCGATTCTATGTGGATCCAATCTATGCGCCAGATACGGGTGTTCAGCCATTTGACGTCGGTTTTGGCGCGGACCCACAATTTCCTGGTACGTCCTGCTCGCTCGCCAATCCGAGTATCTTAGATCGCGAGGAAAACACGGTCCCCATGGGCGATGAGCCACCGCCACAACTTATTCCACGGCTATGCTTTGAAACTAGCGTGCTGACATTTGGTACCGCAACTTCGGCACTTGGCTCAAGTCTGGTGACGGCGAGCGGAGGTGTGCCCGCGACGACGATATCTACCGGTCCGTTCATGAACGGGCATGTGAGTCTCAACTTTACCGATTCATCGTTGGTGCCATCGACCAACGGCGACGTGTTCGTAGGCTTGCCCGCCATTGGCTTTCTCGCAGTGAACTACGTCAATGCTCAAGTGACTCCTGGCGTGCTTGCAAACTACAGCGGCCTGGTGCCACACCGCGCGACTGTCAGCATCCACAAAGTATCTGCCCATGACAAACCGTGAGCGAAGGTCTCAAGCCCTTTGTATGCCACACAAACCCGCTGACGTCATGATCGCCCCACAAAATGTTCAGTTTGCGTGCCAATCCCTGCCATCACTGCAACCGGGCAACGATGACGGATTGCTGCGAAAAACTGCGTCGTCGCGTTCGCACAAAAACGTTGGGCAAGGGTATGTGATGAAAAGACTGCTCTCCTCTACATATGGTATTCGCTCTCGACTATAGTCGCCTTACTTCTGTCGACATTCGTCGTACTCGCTGTCTTTGCACCGGCGTTGCCTCGAATAGGAGATCATTCGAGTAGTGATTTCACCTCTTGGTTTTTAGCCTTCTTTCTCTTCCTGTGGCCGCTAGCCGATAGTCCAAGCACCAAACTCGCCATGTCGCTCTCGAGGTGATTTGACGTCGTGCCAGTCGACTACGGACCAGCAAGAGTACGACTATGGCCCTGAGTGACCTGAGACGAAACATTCTGCGCTACTGCAAGGTACAGTTGCTTATCGAGCCTTGGTATCGTCTCGTGCTACGGCGATTTCAGAGTCTATGGCATACATTCGCTGACAACGCGTTGATCGGCCGCCTTGAGCGCTTGCAAGATTGCGCGTGATTTATCCAGGGCGCCACGTGCTTCGTCGAACCGCTGGAGCTGACCGAATGCACGCGCGCGGTCACACCAAAGCTCGCCGCGTTCCTGGATGTCATCTTTTAATACTCCTTCCCACACATTCTGCACTTCAGTTAGATGGTTTAGTGCCTCGGCCGAGCGCTTCTGATTGACATCGATCTTTCCGGCTTCCCATAAAGCCCAGCCGCGAGCAGATGCATTGGGTGTGCCAGTTTCGGCATAAATTCTCGCCGCGTTGAGGAAGGACTCATGAGCACGATCGAGCTCGCCGCGCTGACGTTGCAGTGAGGCCAGGTCGAACTGGTTTGCCGCGTACAGCGCGTGGTGTGTTCCAAGCACTCGTTGGATGTGCTCTCCATTCTCAGCAATGATAGATGTGGCCTCGTCGAGGCGTCCTAGAAGGATTAACGGCCACGCTTGTGTCCCCTCGGCTTGGAGCACACGCACGTCGTCCGGCCCATGCAACCGCTGTAAGGCGATTGTCGCATCACGTAAGACCACGATGCTCTCGGCGGCCTGTCCGGAATTCGCAAGTGCGTTGCCGTAGCTGCGCATGACTTCGGCGCTGCGCGTGCCCACCCCCTTCACGTCATAACGCTTGGATAATGCAAGAGCTTGACTGAGAATCTCCAGAGACTGCTGCTTTTGCCCAACATATCGGGCCAAAGCCGAGCGCGTGATCATCAGGGGAACTCTTATATCAATCGCCTGCTCCGAGTCCGTAGTCACAAGCACTTGTGCCTGCGAAAGCCAAGCGGTTGCTTGCTTTGAGCGCCCCAATAGCATCGCAGTGTGAGCACCGCGCTCGAGCGAAGCTGCCAAAAGCAATGGTTTGCCGCCATTGTCTTTACTAAGTGCCACTATCGCCTTCTCAAAACTCAAAAGCGCGCGTGCTGTCTCATCTAACGCCAGGTAGCCCTTACCAATGACGTATTCAAGTTGACCGCGAAGGGCCGGTTTGTCGAGCACTTCAGTCTGTAGGCGCCGCTCACCTTGTTCGAGGATCATTTCCGCAGTGAGCTGCTGGCCGTGATTTATCCCGGGATCCGCAATGGTGAGCAGATTGGCAATAAACGCGCCTGCCGTCTCCGCCCGCTCCGCCTCTCGTTTTGCCAGGGCAGCCTGGTGCAAGGCGAAAGCGCTTGTAGCTAAGAGCAAGATCAGCATAACGACAGCAATGCTCACGGCTGCACGGTGTCGAGCCGCAAATCGGCGTGCATGGTACCAGCGCCCGGCTCGCCGGGCCCGAACCGGACGACGTGCAAGGTAGGCTTCAAAATCCGCCATTAGCGCATCCATCGACGGATAACGCCGTTCGGGTGCTTTGGACAAGGCTTTATGCACGATAGCACTCAGGTCGCCGGACAACTGTCGCTTCAGCCGAGCAAGACTGGACGCTTCCGTGTGCGTGCCACCCGCCACTGGCGCCACTCGCCACAGAGGGACCGGATCTGCTTCTCTTACGGCGCGAACCCATTCGTAATAGTTGGTCGGATCTGCAAGGTACGGCAAACGTCCAGTCAGCACGCGATAACATAACGCACCAAACTGATAAATGTCAGTCGCCACAGTGATCGGACCGGCGTTGAATTGCTCCGGTGCTGCATACTCTAGGGTCATCGGGTTCTCTGACGGAGAAATCCCTGTCTCTGTCTCTGAGACGGTTCCGCTTAATAGCTTGGCGATACCAAAGTCGAGGAGTTTTACGTGTCCTTCCAGCGTTACCAAAATGTTCGTTGGCTTGATATCTCGATGCACGATCAGGTTCTGATGCGCGTAGGCGATCGGTGCCGCCGCCTTAAGTAGCAGCTTAACGCGGTCCTCAATCGTGGACATGTGATCCTTGCAGTAGTCGACAATATTCGCACCATCGACCCATTCCATCGTGTAGTAGGGAAATCCCTCGAGAGTTTCGCCACCATCAAGCAGGGAGGCAATATTGGGGTGCCGAAGGCGTGCAAGAATTTGTCGTTCATGGGTAAATTGCGCCCGCGCGTGAGATCTCGTTCCCGATATCTCAACAACCTTTAGCGCCACTTGGTGGACGAAGCCGCCATCTACACGCTCGGCAAAGTACACCGCTCCCATGCCACCGGCTCCCAGCACGCCAACGAGTCTGTATTGGCCCAAACGTTGCCCGATCCGTCGGCTGCGCAGTATGAGCCGCGCACCTTTTGATTCGATCAATGCACGTCTGGCGAGAGCCTTGCCTGCATGCATGAGATCGTCTTCTGTCGACTCCTCCCCTGTTAGCAGACGTTCAAGATCGAATTTCAAGTCCTCACAGGAACCTTTCAGGGTCGATACAAACGTCGCGCGCTGTTCTGCCGACAAATCAATGGCATGCTCCAACAAGGGCTTCAATCGTTGCCAGCGATCCGGTGTCATTTGATACGATGGCATACGTCGTATGTTTGTTGGGTATGCGAGCTTCGTGCAAAGGGTTGGGTCGAAATCGAATCCACACCCGGTGAACGACGATCGATGTTAAGTCGGCTTGCGACTACGTTATAAACTGATTATGGGTTCGAGGACACTGTATAGATTCCCAGTAGCCGGCGTCCTAGATGCCTCGTACATGCGAGAACTAGGGAGAATCGGGACGGTGGGGTATCTAAATTCTGCAGCAGACACAGTCGAACTGCTGGCACTGGAGCGCGCCAGCGGCCAGGGGGCAAGTGGTTTTGTACGACGACCCTTCATTGGTGCGAGCCAAAAATAGGAGGAATCGCGTGGCCGCTCAGCCGGATTCGCGGACAGCGCCCTGCCCTTTTAGAATAAGGTGATCGGCGAGCGCGAGCTCGCGGTCATCTCATCGTAAACTAAAGTGAAGGATTGGATGAGCTGCTTTCCGGCGACCATGCCGATCACGAAGAGTACCTCCGCATTTCGCGTGTTCATTCCTGTCACCTGGGGATCGACCGCTATTATAGAGCGAATGCGGACAGCGCCGATATCTTCGTGAAACGGTGAGTCCCAATGCGGCTCTTGTACTCTCATCGTTTCCGCCCAACTGTTTTCGCATTTGATCGCTTCTCGATCGGAGCTCAAGAACTCGTCGATTTTCATGGAACGAGCGAGAGTTGGCCGATGCCGTGGGATGACGACGACATGAGCAAATGGGTGAAACATCGCTTGCGCAATGCGCCGTTCCAACTTGCTGCTTTTGGGGGTGAACATCACCTCGAGTAAAAAGGACAATGTTTCGTTCAATGCGGTCAGGTTAAAATCTTTGGCGCGCGCTACGCCACTCAACCGATCTAGCGGGACGATATTTTTTTCCACCGACATCATATCTCTGCTCCAATTGTCGCCTTTAGCAGCGTGCACATCTCAATTACCTTCTTTTCATCTTTCTAAGTACGATAAATCTGGTAAGAGGGGACACTGTGGATGTGAGGTCATCGTTTCGTCCCCTCACCGCCCGGCGTGTCGTAAGAGAATGTGACTTCAACGGCTCGCCCAAAAAATGGATAGGGACACTTGGGCACATATCCGCGCACGCTTGCCACAAAACGGCATCGCGTGGCCGACTTTGTTCGTGCTTGTTTTCGATATGGGCCTGTTGGTAGTGTCCGCCCGGCTTAGTTTTCACGATTGGTGGGCTTATCCGCTGGCATGGCTGCTAGAGGGATTAGCCCTGCTGCATCTCTATCTCATTCATCATGAGACGGTGCACGGAGCAGTGTTCTGCTCCCCATGGTCAAACGCACTACTCGGTCATGGGCTCGGTGCCTGTCTGCTATATCCATTTCTTCCGCGGCAACAATCGCATTGGGCCCACCACCGTTGGGCTGGGCATCCTCATGGTGACCCGACAAATCGCCGCATCATTGCGCGATTGCGTTCGTTGTCTGTAGTAGATGGACACTGCATCGACGCGCTATGGCGAACTTGGCTGCCTTTTCTTGCTTTCACCGAACGCGTTGCTCTTTGGCGAGCCATGTTCGCGGTGACGGCAAGCGCCTCACAGCCCATAGCCAAGCGTCTCCTTATTGCGAATGCGACCACTGCTGTCTTTTGGGCGGTGCTGGTCGGAACACTTGCATGGCATCGACTCCTAATGCATTTCCTGCTGTGGTACGTCCCGGGAATGTTTTTTTTGCTCGTCGCCGAAGAGTTGGTGAACTTGCCTCATCATGCCGACGCTCCGCTCGTCGAATCCATGAAACCGATGGAATTCTGGCGCCAAGATGAAGTAACCCACTCCTGCCAGGCGTTACCATTTTGGTCAAGTGCGGTTTTGCTTAACTTCAATTTGCACACCGCTCACCATTATTACCCAAGCCTGCCATGGTATCGCTTGCCATTAGCAGAGCGGCTTGCGCAGCAATGCTCACCGCTCATTCGACCCATCCAAAACGAAATGCACTGGGGTTTGCAACGACGCAAAGGTTCTTTCGTCAATCTTTTTAGTCATATGTTGAAAGCTGACAGCACGAGCGACTAGATGGTAGTCGATGCTGCTGCGGGAAGATCGGTTCTTTCGGACGTGCTTGAGTTCCATACGGTTTTTTTTGCTTCGGCCGATGCAGGCATCGTCAATGATTTCGCTGCGGGCCAGGTCGCGGCCTTGCACGAGTTTGACTGCCAGCTTGCACCACTGGATTCCGTCGGCTCGGAGTACGACGTGCACCTCGTGGTTGCTCGCCATCGCCTATCTGGTGAAATGTTGGGTGGAGCGCGCATAACAGTACCAGTGAATACAACCGACCGACTACCACTAGAAGCGTTATTGGCGCGCCTTAGGCTGCTTGGTAAAGCGCAAAGACTGCATCCAGTTGGGCGGGTCCCAGCTGAGTTAAGTTCTCTTTGGGTAGACGGCCGCTATCGTGGATGCGGGCTTGGTTCGACACTGATTCGGGAGGCGCTTAATCTCGCGGCGAACGCCAACGCGATAGATGTCGTGTCTACAGTAAGCTCGCCGCATATGATGTCCAAGTGCGAAAATTTGGGATTCACACTGGATCAGCGTTTTGGTCATGCCGGGCGGTTCGAGTACCCAGATCCCCGGTATCAGTCAGCTGTAATGCATATCGACTGCTCCTCATTTGGTGGTGCTGAATGCCCACACGGGCAGTAGCATTAGCAGAAACACGTCGGGCTACAGATTTACCCGCCATCCGAAGAGCAATCGTAATCGAACGGCTGTAGCGGTCGGGCAATGGTTAGTCGAGCGAATTGTTTAGATGTTCTAAGCAAATATTGATCGTGCGTCGATCAATCCGACAGGAGTGAGGTGCGCCAAAGTCTACGTCAATTTCGTCAAGTCCCATGACCTCTGCAACCTGAAGTGCCCTTATCCCCGGTAGCCTATGAGCCAAGGTCGCACCGTCTGGTGCAAAACGCTGAAATGATTCGACTCCCGTAAAGATTGGCAACCGCACACGTCCCTCGGGGGTAGTGATCACCGCCAGCGCAAGTGGGTTGTGCTGCCCGAAAGGTGTGACCGGATGAGTGGGCTTTATGGCCAGCAGCACCTCGGCCTTTTCCAGTCTGCTCGCGAGCCCGCGAGTCTCCACAAGCGCTAACAGAATGCAGATATCGAGGACTGACAATGGACGGGATGCATTGATTTGCGAGATTTTCAGTGGCTACAGTCGAAACGGTGCTACCTTTGGATGCGTCGTCGCTATCGTCGCACAAGAGCGCGTAGGCCAGTTCAGACCTGGAGAACGCGCGCTGCGCTGGCTGGCGGGCGCTCAACTCTTCGAAAATCAGCATGACTTCAAACTCCGCTTGCACATTGTCGATCTGGTTCGTCTTGGTGATGTCCAGAACTTTGTGCAGCGACGCTCGTTGCACTGCTCTTCCGTGTGAATACGACTTTTCGGCTGAGAGGGGACACAAGCGGCCGGATAGTTCCTTTTCGAAATACATAAGGGTGCTGTCGCCGCCCATGTAACACCAGCTTCAGCAGCTCACGCGAAACCGAACCGGTGTCCGTTGGCCCCTCGCAGATCAATTTCCGTATTCTTTTAAAGATAGCGCGGCTCTTCGTAGCTCTAGGTGTAGGAATGCTGCACCGTTGTCTGTTGCTGGTTGGGCGCCTTATTTTCGTTAGGCCTATGGCGCTTACGAATCAAGCGAGGGGTGATGACAGTGCTGGTCACTTTTAGGCCCTGGCCCGTTCGAAGCACCGTCACAAGGGGAAAGCCGGGATGAAATTTCTTTTTCGCGCAGGTAAGAGCTTTCCCAGCGCTTGCCCCTTTCGCGTCCGGGAAATTCAGTTTTTGGTTCATGTGGATGCAACAAATTCCTTGAAGGCTTCGAGAAAATGCAACCGCAGCGATTTGTGATCTTGGTGTTGGGGACTGGTGCCGCGTTCTCGCAGGCTTCGGGAAGCTCCTCTCTGACCTTGATGCCCATGGATGAGCCGGTAACACAGCTGGTTTCTCCGAGCTCGGCAAAACCCGCCGTTCCGGTTGTGCAATACAGCTCGAATGGAGCGCTGGTCGTCAATTTAGTGACAGCAACGCCGCTGCTCTGCGCAAACACTGCTGTGCCGACAACATCACCGGCGGTATTGATCAACAGCATTTATTACAGCGCCCACGGCAGTACGGGGACGTCTCCTTTGCCGTTTGTCTTCGGCGCCAGCAGCACCACGCCAGCGGTCTCGATGCAGGCGGCCGGTGCGACACAAGTTGGCTATGACGGCAGCCAGGTGCAGTTCGCCGGCGATCCGCTCGATGCGCTCGTGTGCTACGGACTCGATGCCAATGGCGTGCACAGGATGACACGTGACCTGTTTTTCAGCGATTTCGAACCGGCGGTCTTCAATAGCACGGCTGTCGTGTCGGTGTTCCATTTGCCGACAAACGCGGCTGACTATTACGGTTACACCATTGACGTGACCATTCCACCGCTTCCGGGCGGCACGAGCTGCAGCACAAACGGGCTGGGTTGCAATTTCGCCCTTGTCGAAGGCTACGATACTTCCGTGTTCGCCACGGCAAACGGCCAGTGGTGCTTGGCCCCGGCCGGGGCTCAGAGCTGCTTTGCGCCGCCCCCAAGCGGTGGGACAGCTCCCGCCTATGGGAACATCAACCTCAACTATTCAAATTACCCAACAACCGCTTTCCTGGCCGCACCTGTTGTGCCGGCGCTAGCCAAGCAATATCACTTCGTCGCGTTCCGATATTTCAAGCAAGGGGTGAGCGCTCTCCCGGCTTCTGGTGCTCCGGTAGTGATGGCAGCGCTGTTTTCTCCACTGGACCTCGGTGAGAACAAACTGGACGACAATGTGGCGGTCGGCAACAACCAACTCGCCAATGTGGCGCCAGGCGTTGTGCAGGACGCGGCCTACACGACGTTCGTCGCAAAGCTCGCATCGCTGCAGGAAAACACCGATAGCGGGGCACTGACATTTGATATCAGCGATCCCGATACGGTCGAACCGAATGGAGGGCCGTATCTCGATGCCACGGTCAACTTCAATTTACCGAATGGCATCAAGGTTCCAGTCACACCTAACTGCACGCTGAACTCGACCGCCGGAGCGACACCGGTCAACCGCAGTTGCACGCTTAACATCGCACTAAGCAAAGGCAGCTTCTGGGATGCGTCCGTTGATGCAACGTATCAAGGCCAGTTCAGTAACTTCGCGACCGACGTTGTAGATGGCACCTATGCGGTCGGCATCGCGGCCAGTGCACAGATCGTCGTTATCGATTCCGCGGGCAAGTCGAGCATGCCGCTTTCTTCGGCAATCCATGTGAACTCCATCAAGAACGACCCGCCGATTGTGACATTTGGCACAGCAATGCCAAGTATGTCCGATCCAAAGCAAAGCGGAACTCTCTACCCGACATATTCCTGCTCTGTCTCCGCCAATAGCTGTGGTGCGACGTTCCATGTCGTCGACTTGGTTGGTGTGATTACGCTGCAACCCGGGCCCGAGGCTGCGTTCGATGAATTGGCGTCGCAGTCGACCGCGGTGAACGATGTTCAGTGCGGTCAGCTCGAAGAGGCCAATCCTATTTTTGCCAATGCACCGGTGGTAACGCCAATTAGCGGTTCGCAGACGAACTATGACGTCACGTTCCAATTGATTGCTAACGTCAGCGCAACGGGCTCGTCGCTTTGCAAAGCGACGTTCACGGACGTGATGCAGGCATTCCCCAATGGCGAATCCGCAGTCACGACCGACTCGTATTTCCGCGTCGTGGTGAATCAGTAATAGCGCTTCTACGATGGTTGCGTGACGCCGGACGTGCAGCGGAGCCAGATCGCTGTTGCCATGGCGGGACTTGCCATAAGACGCAACATCCTCGATTGTCCCCGTATATTATAAATACATAGTCGTAATCGTCGCGCGCATCGCAGGTAATCCTCCATGAAGTCGCACGGTGAGCAAAATGCCACATTGGCCACGATCGTATCAGGGGACGGCACATTCCGCGTGGAATGCGTTTGCGAGCCGGACGATCGCGGGCCACCCATCGAGACGCTACGCATTCTTGCAATGCCTGGAGATCGCGTGGTTTTGGATTTGCCGCATTTTGGAACAACCGGGCTCATTCGGTTTCCCCGCCCTGGGGTTGTGATCCTGCCTTTGCGAGGTTGCTACACCGGTGAGCTGCACCAGGTAACAGTTAACGTGGCAGCGGGTACTTTCACGTTAGATGGCGACGATGAATCCATAGAACACCCGCTAGAATTTCTGAAAGCACAGCTAAACCCGGAACCTTCGTCAAAACGATCTTTGTCTAGATTGAATCGGCCACGCCGGCGGTCGCAGATTTTCGAGATTGTGATTGGATTCTTGAGCGTTCCATTTTTCCCCGCGGGGCTTTGGATGAGTCTCACTGCGAAAGCGCCGATGGACAGGCTGGCTGGGGTAATCGGTGTTGTTCTTGCCGTGGTGGGTATAAGCAACGCAATCATCGAGCTACGTCGAACGCGTGAAATCCGCAACCACGCCCTGCGTGCAGCTCCGAGGGATTCCCCCAAACCGCATTGGTCGCGTTTCACCCCATATTTGCCGCTAGTAGCTATTGTGGTCGAGATTCCATGGCTTGTCGTACTTTTGATGGGTTTTCTATTTGTCGTCGGAGATGCGCCATACACGCACACGCCAAACGCAGCTTCGACTCATTTGTGGGACGTGGTGGCCGCACTGCCTGCGATGGTGGGCTTAGTATTCGGTATTGTCTGTGTGCTGCGCGCGCGGCCTAGTCAAATTTTGGAATGGATGTCCTTGATTATAGGTTGTGCGGGCTGCGCACTATTCGTCTCCTGTTTTGGACGGGAATTCTTCAGCTAGATCGGCAACCAGCTGCTTGAGCTTGCAGTCAGGCCTAACGCAGGCGCCGCGCCTACGCAGGGGTTTGCGTACTGTCCTCGTGCGCTATCGAACTCCGCATAAATAGCTAGACCTGAGATCGACGGTCAAGGATTGCGGCGACCTCAATTTTGCGTGGCGCAAATCGAACCCTTCATCAATGAAAAAAGCTGTGAGCACTTACATCAACCAGTTAAAGATGCTGCTATTCGTTGCGGCATTCGCTGTCGTTCACGTGGCCTTCGCCGCTAATACCTTCACGTCAACCGGTAACTTGGCTACAGCGCGTTCGGGCGCCATGGCGACCCTGCTGCCCAACGGCAAAGTGCTGATCGCGCGGGGCGGCTTTGTCTCCCTCAGCAGCGCGGAGCTTTACAATCCGGCCAGCGGCACCTTTACCACGACCGGTTCTTTGACGAATGCGCGCGAGTATGCCGCGGCGACTCTGCTGTCCAACGGCAAGGTGCTGATCACCGGCGGGGGCAACGCTAGCGCCATTTTTGCCAGCGCCGAGCTTTACGATCCTGCAACTGGCACCTTTACCACGACCGGTTCTTTGGCAGCGGCGCGTGCAGGTGCCACTGCGACTCTGCTACCCAATGGCAAGGTTCTCATTGTGGGCGGCTGGAAAACCGGCTCTTTGACCAGCGCCGAGCTTTACGATCCAGCAACTGGCACCTTTACCACGACCGGTTCTTTGGCAGTAGCGCGTTCGGGTGCCACTGCGACCTTGCTGCCCAACGGCAAGGTGCTCATTGCGGCTGGCACAGGTACTAATAATGGGCCCTTCACCAGCGCGGAGCTTTACAATCCGGTGACCGGCATCTTTATCACGACCGGTTCTTTGGCAGTGGCGCGTAAGGGTGCTACAGCGACTCTGCTATCCAACGGCAAGGTGCTGATCACGGGGGGCAAGGACAACAATGCCATTTCTATCGCAAGTGCCGAGCTTTACGATCCAGCAAGTGGCGCGTTCGTCGCAACCGGTAAAATGGCTACAGCGCGTGTGGGCAACACGGCGACCCTGTTGCCTAGTGGCAAGACGCTGATTACGGGCGGTTATAGCAAAGGCGCCTACCTCAGCAGCGCGGAGCTTTACGATCCGGCGACCGGCACCTTTACCACGACCGGTTCTTTGACAGCGGCGCGCGCGGGTGCCGCTGCGACGCTGCTGCCCAACGGCAAGGTGCTGATCGCGGCAAGTAGTAATAATAGTGGGCTCCTCAACAGCGCAGAGGTCTATGATCCGGCGGCGGGGACGTTCGCCACGACGGGCGCTTTAGCTGCGGCGCGTGAGAACGCTAGTGCAACCCTGCTGCCTACCGGCAGGGTGTTGATCGCAGGCGGCTATGGCAACGCCGGTTATCTTCAAAGCGCAGAGCTTTACAATCCGGCGAACGGTACGTTTACCACGACCGGCGCTTTGGCGCCGCCGCGTGAGAGTGCCACGACGACCCTGCTACCCAACGGTAAGGCGCTGCTCGCGGGCGGCTATGGCAGTACGGGCTACCTGAGCAGCGCGTGCTCCATCTCACAGGCTCCGGTTTTCGCGGGTCGACTCAGGAACCCAGTGGTGCCGTGGTCGGCAGCGCGGCTTCGGGTGGCGGTACTACCAGCAATTCGCCTACGAACTATCCCTTGGTGCAACTGCAGCGCATTGACAATGGGCAGCAGTTTTTTGTGATGGCGGATCCCACGAAACTATGGACGAATACAGCATTTGATTCGAGCATCTTGGGGCCGTTCAATCCGGCTTCTGGCACCGGACTGCCACGCGCGGCGAGTACCTTGTTACCGTGTTTGTCAATGCGATCCCGGGTCAGTCGCGGCTCGTTATGCTTTAGCCCGATTGAGTCTTCGTGAGATGGGAGTGGACTGTGGCCCGAAGTGCACATGAATCCCGGGGATGTCCAACTTCAGTTTGGCCTCTTTCTCTTCAAACCTCGTAATAGAGGTTTGAGGCCCCTTCATTTTCGGGCCGCCAATCGGAAATTGACGGGTCGCTAGAGGCGACCCCACCTTGAAAGTAGGGTAAGAAGAGCCGTATGACTGCCAGGCATCCCACACATCACTTGCGGTTTCGGCTGAAACCGCTGGTGGGGTGTCTCGCCACCGCCCTGGTTATCGCGACAGCAGTGACACCCGCATGCGCAGCCAATCTAGCGGTGACGGGCTGTCTCGACGGTGATGGTCAAAGCGGTGGGACGACATTGCGCTCGGTCGTCGCCGGTACGCATGATGGTGATGTCGTCGATATGAGTCGGCTGACGTGCAGCACGATCACACTCGTCGGGGGTCCAATTCCGGTCAATGTGCGAAGTCTCACGATCCAAGGTCCGACGGATCGTCCGTTGGTCATATCCGGAGCTGGCGCTGATCGCGTAATTGAGCAGCTCGGGGCAGGTACAACGTTGGCCGTAGAAAATCTCACGATCGCCGATGGCTACGCCCAAAGCATCGATCCCTCGGGGGGATGTATCTATTCGCGAGGCGACGTTTTATTGGTTAATTCGATAGTTACGCATTGCACTGCACGCGGCCGCGCGCAAACTTCCACCCAAGACTCTCGGGGAGGCGGGGTTTATGCTGCGGGCACCGTCACGCTGCTTTCGAGCATGGTGTCTGAGAATGTGGCAATGGAAGATGACCCGAGCAGACTCGCCGCAGGTGGCGGAATCTATGCTAAAGGCGCGTTTGTTGCCAAATACAGCACTATCAGCAACAACCTAGCCAGTAATTCCGCGAAAATTGACAATTCGTTCAGCGGCGGCATCCATGCTCGAGGGGCTACGCTAAACAACAGCATTGTCGACCATAACTCGGCCTTTCGATTTGGCGGAGTTCAGAGCTCGGGCAATAGCTTCGTCGTCAGCAGTACCATCTCAGCCAATACCGCGATCATGCGTGCTGGTGGTATGGACGTATTTGGCCCGTACTCCTTGGTGGTGAGGAATAGCACGATTGCCCTCAATAGCACCGGCGACGGTGCGGGTGGAATCGAAGCGATCGTTGCGAATGTAGCCATGGAAGGGTCCATCATCGCGAGCAATTTGGGAACTCTGACTTCTTTTGGAGGCGAGGATCTCTACTTAGACGAAAGCGATTCAAGCTTCACGCTGACGGGATCGGATAATGTGATCATCAGCGCAAACTTGTTTAAGTCACCGCCGGGATTCATCGCTGTCAACACAGACCCCAACTTACTCCCTTAGCTAACGATCTCTGATGCAACTTTTTCTCGTCATTTTTGACTATCTGTCAGGCCGACTTGCGGCGACATCATGAATGTCGATCCTGCGCTGCGCGCCCGCCTTCAGCAGCTGCTTGCAGCCTACGGCACTCGAGTGCGTACCTTGGTAGCAAGTCATAACCTCGCGAGGTATGGTGTAGATGGAGCGGACATCGAGCAGGAGGTCCTTATTCGACTCTGGCGCGCACTTGAACGAGAGCCGAAGGCAACGTTTAACCCGTCATATATTCAGACGACCGTACTGACCACGACGATTGATGCGATTCGTGCTGTCAGCCGCAAACCCTCAGAACCGCTACCGGACGAGGACATTGAAGGCGTTTCGCTCATAGAACCTACCGCGGGCCCGGAGCAGATTGCGATCAACGTCGAGCGGATGAATCATATAACCGGCTGTGTCGAAAAGTTACCGGAGCGGCGACGGGCAGTTGTCGAGCTGCATCTGGAAGGATTTACGACGCGAGAAATTGGGGAGGCGATCGGCACGTCGAGTGAGGCAGCTCGGAAACTGCTCGATCGCGGGCTGATTACCCTGCGAGAATGGCTTTCTGAAGCAAGTATCAAGGATATTGGGTCAAGGTGACCCGAACCGCAGCGGTTTACCGTTATATAGGTACGGTGACCTTGTACTCTTTCAGCCGTGTCATGTACCAAACCGTCAAGAAATTTGCACACACTATCATTTTCGCTGGCATAGCCAGCATTATGGCCGTAGTGCTCTACACCCTTTCACCCTCGCAAGGCACAGCTCAATTATCGAGTGGGCACGACGCCTTCAGTTTGATGATCGTCTCGACATTGGGCGCGTGGCTGTTTAGGCAGTGGCAAGCGAGGCTCGGGCCATTGCGTGCTAGCGCAGAAGATGAGTGGTCGGCGAAATCATTCGCACCAAATCCGGCCATGGCGCGCGTCTATGTATTCCGCGATGAAGATTACGCGCCATTGTCGGGCATCGAGGTTCGCGTCGACGATGTGGCCCTGGGAGAGACTTATGGGAAGACTTTTTTTCAATTCGAACTTCCGCCCGGTGAACACTTGGTGACGGGCATGGACCGAACGAGTGGGTCACGAGCCGATCTTATGCTGCGCGTTGAGGCAGGCAGACTCTACTTTGTGAAGCAAGTAGTTTGGTGCCTGGGGCAGAAGTCGAGCCATGGCTTCATCATACTTTGTGAGCCTGTGGCGGCACAGTCGGCGGTACGTCACTGCCGTATGATGATGGTGCGTTGAACAACATTAGGCAGGCATAGGTTGGAATCGCTTAAGGCGCCCTGCCCCGATTCAAACCGTTTTGAAGCGCCAATGTCCCCGCGCTTTGCATTTCCCCGTAATGATTGCGTATAGCCTAGGGCGCGTACAGGATTCAGAGTAATCGATCTTTCGGGGAATTTCGAAAATGCACAAGATAACTACCGCAGTGGTCGCCTTGACGATGGCTCTTCTCACTGCACACAGCCATGCCAGCGATTGGATCCAGGGTGAGTACATCGTCGTGAAGCCCTCCAAGAACGGGAGGTTCGAAACCGGCTCATACGGCTTCGTCGGGGCCGACCTGTTCGGCTACATCGGCGGCCTTAGGGATCTACATAAGCTGACCGCTTTGTTGCTACGCGATAGCGGCAAAGCGACTGACGAGCAAAAACACCAAATCGTGGAAATTGCTCTGGCGCAGCAGTTGGAAGCGATCATCGAGATTGATGGAAAGCAGCAGCCGTTGGTCGATCCTACAGCCAAGTAATCGTTCGGCCTATGCGGCGAACATCGACCAACGTTTCTTTGCATATCCAATCATTGACGAGCTATGGGAACCCTTGAACTCAGGGTTGAAGATAATATCGTCCTGCTGAACTTCGTGAGCGCCGATGCCGGCAATCGGTTTCACGACGCCAATAGCGCCTGATGCGCATGCAAATCGAGCCTGATTGAAACTCAAGCCGATCGTGTTGCTTTGGTCGATGCCCGGGCTACGACTGAGTGCTGCAGTCTATGTCGGTCCGCCGTTGTCACGTAATGGACCAAGCAAGGAACAACCTATGGCAAACGCCAGGTCCGGCGGGTACTAAGCAGCGCCCTCAGGGTTTTGCCGGCTCCATCGCTCGACAGGCAAAACCGATCGCGTTGAGTTTGGCCGTATCGGACGTGGCCATACTCCAGCCCGCATCGGTTCGCGCGATGCGCACAGCAATTCGGCGCTGTGTCGTACTATGCTCCGCGCCGATAGCCAGATCGAAAGTGCGCGTATCGCGCCAACCCTTGAATACGATCTCAACCCCATCCCTGCCCTTACTCCCCGCACATTGCACTTCGACGCGGGGGCCGCTTTCATCGAGCGACGCAACGCGCAGCGACAGCGGCGGATTGTCGGCGTTGAAGGTGGCCAGATAAATACCGTCCGGCGCGAGCGCAACGACATCGCTGCCATTGTGTACAAAAGCTACTCTTCCATTTGCCGGATTGATCAGAAAATTGCCTGGTGCATCCTGGCCAAACTGCAACTCAACGCGGTGGTAGCCGTTACCAGACAGGCGGCCAAGATACCAATGGGTCCCGTCGTCGCGATCGTCCGTCTTTGTCGGCGGCGTCTGCCAATCAACGAACAGCACGGGCTCGCCGGCTGTTGGCGATACGCGTAGGCGCTTGCCGTCACGGTCGACCGTGCCGCCCACCGCTTTGATCAATATGCGCTCGTGCTCGAGGTAGCATGCGATTGACGGCGTCTTGCAACCATATTCATCCTCGGAGAAGCCCAACGCTGGGTGATCAACATCCAATGGGGGTGCACCCAGGATAGCCTGCGCATCCGCCGCGGCGAGCGTTCTGATCGCAACCAACTTGCCAACGCTAGTATCGAACGCGCGCTCGGCCAAATCGAGCACGCCGGGGCTGTCGAATCGCAGGGCTTGCGATCCGCTCAGATTGCCAGCGCTAACCAAGGTAAGCGCAGAGATTGCGATGAAAGGCAGAGCGAACATTACCTTACGCCGAGAACGCCTGGTCAAAATACTCACCCTGGTCTTTAGAAATTATCGAAGTCGAAGCCGTCGCGAAACAGCAGATCAGTATTAGCAAGCCGAGCAACGCTCGTATAGTCCATCGAGGAAACATGCGGATCGTAGGTGTCAGCGTGGGAGCCACCAACAACAAGGTCCTCGTGACCTTGACGATTGTCCCAAAGCAGCGCTGTAGCTACATCGGATGGATTGGTCACGCTACTTGGCGGAGGTGGGTACTCGATGTTGTAGGCGGTGCTTGCAGTAAACTCCATCGCCGGCACAAATGTTGGAAACATCGCCGTCAAATCATAGGCACCGACATAGGTTTTCCCGAGTTCCGTGTAATAGAAAGATCCGCCGAATCCAAACGTAGCAGCGACATACAGGCGAGTCGGCGAACGCGCTATCGCAGTAGCAATTGCGGATGGACCGTTCACCGACGGAAACTCGCCGAGAATCGAGCAGGCTGCAGTTCTGTGTATCGTGTCGATGCGCGCAGCGGAGACTTCGTGAACGCCCGAAATAGGATCATTGGCTGCACCCACCAATTGGATCTCCCCGTTTGCTGGATCCACGGGCGTTGCCTTAAATGGCGCAATCATCAATGCTGGGTTGGTGCCAGCGCACGGTGGAAGATTGATTGAGCTGCCTGTGACTACCATCAACTGCTGATCGAATTGCCTCAGATTCACCGCGCCCGACTGCACGACCACTTGCCAAACGGTGTTGCCCGCGTCGGCACTAAGCGTCGCAGCCCTTTTGTTGCCAAACTCGAGAGGAAGGTTGCTGTATAGGATGGTGTTATCGGAGACCAAGGCCAGAGCAGGCCCGCTGTTGGGGCTTCCAAACTCGTTTGGGTAGGTAAAGTTTCCTGTAACGACGATCGCACCATCGCTACGGCACAGCACATCAGTGGGTACATCGGAGTGTATTTGCGCAGTGTTCGCGAGATTAAGCGTTAGGAATCCATCCGTGCCGAAACTCGCATCGTCGGAACCATCCGTATTAAAGCGTGCTAGAAACGTGTCGGTACTTTGACCATCGGTTCCTGGTGCTTGTCCGGCCACGACGATCTTCCCCTGGGGATCAGTGCACGCGGCAACCACAGAGAAGAGCGCTTTATTCTTCGCGCCGAAAGTATCACGCACGCGGATGCCCCCGCTTTGAAAGCTTGCGTCCAGCGCTCCCGTCGCTGATACCCGCACTAACGCAACACCAAACGACGGCCCAAATGCGTTGACGATATGTGCGCCGGCAACAGCCGTGTAGGCATTGGATGGCGCTGGGAGCAAGGCGATAGTCTCGAAGTTGTCATAGCCTGCGGGCGGCTGAACCAGCGTGAAGCCCTGGCTCCCGAACTGCGAATCAGGAACTGCAGTTTGTGCGTTCGCAGCCGACGCAACGAAGCAAAGCCCGACAGATCCTACTAGTGCAAGACGATGGTACCACCGAAGCGAATTCGCACCCATCTTAGTACGCAACCCGATAGTTAGGGAGCGCAAATCAGCGCCATACTCTCCAATACGGGAATGCAGCGAAACGGGGCCAACGAGTCATCGATTTTGCGTCACTCCGAATAACGGTTGTCAGTTTACGGCCTCTGTCGCATGTACTGCTCATGCGTGTATTGCGCCGTTGCCACTGCGTTCGGTTCAATGTCGCCGCTTGGAACTTCAGGAAGACCTTAGCGACCAGTTACACGATTGGTGGTCGGAAGACAGCCATCTGTACTCGTCAGAGAATGGCATGGACTGGAAATGTCACCACGTCGGCGGTTGGCCGACGCCAGTCCAGGGGGACATGCAGACCGAATGCACATTGGTTCACGAATAAGCATTCCAATGCGACGAAAAAATCTGGTGGCGCACACCCTCTAGCAATACCACGGAAGTGGCAGGCGCAAGTCAATCTGCGCCGCTATTGAAAGCCGTCCGCAAAAATGACATCAGACTGCACGGCGCCCATGCCCGTCTTTGCTTCCCGTTTGGCGCCCGAACATGCGATGCGCGACGTTTGACGCCCGCGTTCGATGTCACGTATTGTGTCTGAGCGTTTGTCCGTTGCAAACAAGCTGACTCTGCCACGCCGAAACTCCCCAAATACTTACACGGAGCGCACATGCGCTCCGTTCTTCATTGGGCCAGGTTCTTATTGCAAATTGTCGTTAAATACGGTGTCGTTGTAGGCAGGACTGCCCTGGAACAGGATCGAATTTGTTACCGCAGGCCGGTAGCTGCCGAAACGGCCGAGACTAGCGGGCGGATTGTGCGCACGCGAAATTTGCCTTCTCAGTGCGTTCGCCCGGAAGCAGCTGCCACACGTAAAAGAAGTCGGAGTTTACGCAGCGACCGATAGCAAACAACGGGTCGACGACTCGCATCTCGTCGACGGGCCGAGCGCATGGGCATGGGGGAAAGAAAACAGCCTCGCCATCATCCGTTGCCGTCCTCAGCGTGTCTCCACGGGGAGACCACCGATCTACTGCGCAAACTCCATCTGATAGCTACGAGCAATCGCCCGCAGTGGGGCCAGGTCAACTATCAGCTCGGTAGCCTGCTTCACGCGTCGCCATTCTTAAGTCCGCGCTTTGGCTCTATCGTCAGCTCATGTCCCCAGCTTGTCGCAATCTCGTAGCTAGTGAGTAACGGCTCCACTTCGGTAAGCCGCCGCACTGGAGCATATATCATCATGACGCGTTACCTTCCAGACCGGCTTATGTCCTTCAGCCCGGATCCTGCGTTGCTGGCCGATCGACGTGACCCGGAAAATGTCTATGTCGCTTTTCTCGCCGCGATCGCAGCTCGCGACATTGATGAGGTCATCCGCCAGTCAACTGAAACATTCAACGTTTGCCTGCGGCGACTGCGGCATGAAATCGATTTCTCAGTGCTGTTCGATATGTGGTGCGACAGCTACCCAACCAGCGCACAGTTCAATTCGTGCCACCTCGATGGGGCGCAAGCCATGCTCGACGTGGAGTTGATCATTGGAAGTGAGTGCATCTTCGCCGCTGTCACTTTGCTACGGTTTCCTGATGGCTGGCGCGTGCATCATGAACAATTTTACCGTTGCCGCGTGCCAGCTCCCACGATAACCCCCTTGCTCGAAGTAGACAAGGTCACATCGGCGAGTAAACCTCAGTTGTGGCTTGATCTCATTCGCTCAGGCCGCGCATGGCCAAGAACACATGCCGCACTCAGGTAGATTTGAAGAACGCGAATCAAGACAAGAACGGAACATTCGCCCGGACGGATTTTGACCACAAGAAACTACCAGCGAGGATTAGATCTATGGAGCCTGCAAATTGCGCCGCGGATGTGCATAACCGAGTGCTGTGCAAACTGCGTGATGCGCGGCGTGACTTCCACAATGCCGTTACCAACACCCCTACTTTGCGTGAAACGTTTTTCGCGCCCGAGCAGTTGATCAAAACAGTGCGAGACCGCGCCACACAGACCTTTGTCGGCTCGCATCCAGAGCGGTGTATGCGCCTCCTCGTTCTCACCACACTTCTTTACGCGGCGTTGGACTGGCACTTCGCCGGACACGGTATTGATATCGAGGCCGATGTTCAAATTGAACGAATTCGTCAAAACCAGGTTCATGGAGGCCCAGAGGCTGATGATGCTCTCACTCTGGACGACTGGCGCGACCGGTTACTTGAGCAACTTAACCAGCTTGAACGGCATCTGCCGCCGTCTGAACTTTATGGTACCCGGCTGACCCGGATTACCGCTTTGGCGCAGGCGGCGTTGGAAGCTTCGCACAGAAAACCCCAGGCGCAACACTTGGAAGCAGCCTAGCCGCTTTATGTGGCCTCACCGGCACAGGCGGCCGGCCAGCCTAAGTTTGGCGAGCGCGTCCTTGATGCGTCGACGCAGCGACTCCAGTAGACCGGTATTCTCAAGATCTAACATGCGCGGTGGCTCTTCAGACTGCACGAAGCTGCAGTCTACTGAGGACGTCCCAAATTATCTCAGGGTCAGACTGCGCATGGTAGTTGAAGCGAAGGCGCAGTACGCCTGTTGTGCAATCCAGGCTCAGAAGGTCATCACTGGGCAGAAAAAGCATTCTAGGTGCCGCCCACTGTTGCGCGATGATGGCGATCGGAATGCCCGACGCAACAGACCAAGTAGCACGTCCACCTGAAATGGTAGGCAAGTAACCGGATGACAGAATTAGAGCCAGAGAAGCTTCTATCGAGGCGCCATCCGGAACTGCGAATGTCCGCGGGTGAGGGGCATAAATGTCGTCTCCAGCACACACACTTTCACGAGTAGCATAGACGTTCATTTTGCTCGATACTCGAATGCACATGCCGATTACCACAAGCTCTGCCGCTATTGCACCGACGATGGTCCTGAACTGCCAGCGCGGTCTCAACCACCAATCCCACTGACACCGAACCCATTGAAAAAAATAATATCTGGCAAAGCGCTTGTCGTAAAGCTGAAGGGGAGTGTCCACGAGCTTCCCACTGCATTGACCGCGGATACTCTCCAATAGTAGGTCGTGTTTGAACTGAGTACCGAACCATTCACCGTGTAATTCATGGCAGTGATCGGCGTCACGTCGTGCACAATATTTAAAAACCCAGCGTCAGTCGCGATTTGTATCCTAAACCCGTCCAGACTACACGCATCAGTCCACGCAAATGAGACCGCTGGAGAACTTCCAACAGTGCCATTTGGGGGAATCTGTAGCAATGGAGTGGAAGGCGTATTTACAGCTGCTCCGCTTCTGTACACACCCGCCCCTGGTTGCGAGCCATAGATGTAGCCACACTTGTCGACAAGCATGCTAGAAAAGTAGTACGACACATTGGCGTTCGCCATCACCTTCGTGAATACGGAGCTGGCGCTCCAAGGCGAAGGCGATGTGTACAACCCGCTGTTCGCGAAATTTCCGGAACGAGCAACCGCATACAAATTTCCTCTGTTATCAAAGGTCATTGCGCCAATTGACGCATAAATAGGAAATTTGGCAAATTCAAACATGTTGCTCCCGCTATCACTTGGCAAGGAACCGAACACGTACACGCCGTCGGCCCCTCCGGGAACAGACCCGAAAACAAAATCTGAGTAGGGGTCGACGTAGACTAGGCTGTTACCCCCTCCCATTGGTGTGATAGTGCTTGTAAAGGTTCCTGTGCCGTCGTTCGAAGAACGCATGATGCCCTGCGTCTCAGTGCCGATAAAAACGTCCCCTGCCGAATTCACCGCCTCATTGAATACCATTCCGCCGGCAGTGTTGAGAGAATTGTTCCACGTTGCGTAATCAAATGAAGACGAAATGTTGGATGGACCGCCAAACCCGTTGGTGACATACAATTTTCCGCTTTGACTTTCCATCATTTGCGTGAACTTCAACGAAGGCACGAGAATAGTGTCGTTCTGGATCCAGGTATCCCCATTGTCCGTCGACTTGTAAAGTGCACCATTGGTATTTGAGCCATTGGAAGCCGTTCCAACCATGGTGGTAAAGCCGGCCCACAAGTTGTCCTTGCTGTCACAAAAAATGAAATTTCCGCGGTGCCTGTCTATCCCTTTAATTATTTGCGTCCATGTAACGCCGTTATCCAGCGATCGGAAGACCCCGCCATAACCAAAATACTGCGGCAAGTTGTCCCCAATCGCGAATAAATCACCTTTAGAATTTTTTGCGATGTCAAAGATCTGAGCCGCGCCGACATTCGCTGTGCGGACTTGAACCCACGCTGCTCCCATGTCGGAGGACTTCCAAACCCCTGCCGTTCCAACGAAGACATTGTCTTTGGAATCGATCACCATCGACAACACGTCTGAGGCGACATATCCAGCGCTACTGCTTTGCCAGGACGACCCGTTGTCCGCGGAAGCGAAAATTTCGCCAGCCAGGCTTCCATCCATCCAATGATAGAACCCGAGCCCCGCGTACAGCTTCCCGCTCCCGTCCACCGTTAGCGCTCTAACGGGCTTGTTTGGAAGGCCATTGCTCGTTGCTATCCATTCATTGCCATCCGTATAGGCGACACCATCGTCCAAACCTGCGTACAACATGCCCGTTTTGTTAATGGCCATTACGTTCACGTTTAAATTGGCCAGACCTATTCCGTACGTCGACCAGGAAGAGGTTGCGCTGTTGTAGAGAAGGACCCCTCTTCCATAGGTGGCTGCCAGAATGTTTCCTTTGGAATCGCGCTGAAGTTGTTTTATGTAAGGCAGAACTGCCGGCCCAGATAACGTTGAGACTGTTGGTATTCCCGAGTTCACTGCGACCCACGCGGCCCCATTGTATAAATAGATGCCACTCCCGTAATTGATGGGGTAGGGGGAGAAATTACCGGTCGTCCCGGTTCCAGCAATCAGGTTTCCGCCGGAGTCTTGAAGGAGCGCGGTAATGTTCAGAGGGGCGCCAGCTACTGCGCTCCATGCAGCTGTGCTGCTGTCATACGATACCAGTCCAACTTGATTAGGCGTCTGGGTCGTTTTGTTTGTTGCAGCAACCCCGGCATATAGTTTTCCAGCAGGCGTGAAAAACAAGATGTTTATACCCAAAGCGTGGGTATCCGCCAAAGCTGTCCAACTAGCGCCTCCGTCTGTTGACCTTATTATCTTGACCCAGGTTGCCGCATATATATCCCCGTTCGTCGGATCAATGGCGATGCTTGTGACGTTATCGGGCGGCTGCGTTGCCAATGCGCTGAACGGGGCTATCGTGAATGGCAAGCTGGCCGCATTAGTTAGACCACCGTCCGTCGCCGTCAATGTATACTTACCGGTTCTGTCGACAGTTAGACCACTGAAGGTGGCTACGCCGGCGCTGGCAACGAGCTTCGTTGTGCCGCTCAGGATTGCTCCGTTTGCCGCCGTCAGCGCCAAAGTAACCGCGGATGCATCAGTGGTCACGACGTTTCCGTTCGCGTCCTCGATACTCACGCTAACACCGAATGGGACGCCGTTTCCCGAGTTTGCTGGAGGATTTGCAATGAAGGCGAGTTTTGTAGGCGCTGGCGTCGCAAATGCGGAAAAGGAATAGCAAGCGAGCAAGGCCAAGGCAGGAAATAAAATATGAAACTTCGTCTTCATGCCGAAACCCTAGTAAACGTAACCACTATTCCACTTCAAACGACTGCAGCCTCACCGGCGTTGTGCCCAGAGCCACAAGCACGACGTCGTTGCCATCGCCGCCGGTGTAACTGATCCTGTAGTTGATTCCGCCTGGCCCGCTGGCTATGGTCGCCCCCTCAGCGAGCCCGGCGAAATTGCCAACCACTGCTTCCGATTGGTTGTTGTCGATGAGCACGAATTGATTTCCTGCCACAACTCCGGATGCCGTGCCCGATAGGCTAAGCGTTGCTCCGCCAAGATGGACGGTACCGGTAACATGCAGGCGTCCGAACTGACCTGCCGCACTGCCGTTAATAAGCTCTGCGTAAATAGTTGATTGACCACCAGTCAGAACAAGATTCTTGGTATTTGCGTCTCCGGTACCCAAGTGGCCTGGGAAAATCGTTCCCGCGTCTATCGTGACATCGCCGATCGTGGCATTCGACGACAACCCGAGTAACCCAGCTGATTGCACATATGTGGCAGGCAATGTTCCGATTGACAAGTCGAAAATGGCTCCATTGTTCGTGAACGAGCCGTTGAAAGTACTGGTGCCCGTCCACGTCGTCGTTCCATTGGACATGACGATGGCGCCCGTGCCTGGTGTGCTTACCGAGCCACTGTAAACACCGTTGGCGTTAGTGATTGTGAGCGTGCCGCCTGCCGCTCCTCCAAGGCGAACAGCGCCCGAACCGTTAATTGAGACCAACGATTGCTGGACACCATTAAAGAGTTCCAATGTGCCACCAGGTGAGATTGTGGGAGAGACTGTCGTTGGCAGCGCATCGGTTGTGGCCACACTCAGCGTAGTGGTGCCGCTTCCAACAACTCCCCACACGGTGTTCCCCGTGAAATTGTTGGCGACGTCAGAGACGATGACCTGTCCGGCACCACCGACCCCTAATTGTCCACTAGCAGTCGCATCAGTAATGAGCCCATTTAAAGTGATCACACCGCCGATCACCATCGCGACGCTGCTGTCAACGTCGATTCGGCCATCCCAAATCGCGGCAAAGGCACTTTGAACGACACCCTTATTGGCATTGCCCGTACCTCGCAATGACAACGCTTCTGTCCCAACATGGATCCCGTCAACTGCAAAAGCTATGGTACCGCCAGCGTTTACAATTGTGCCATTCGCCGGTGTGTTGTCGGCAACACCAAGGGCATTGTTGTCACCAATGAAGAGTCGCCCAAGACTAACCACAACTTGACCACTAAATGTGTTGCTGCTCAGGAGCGACCAATCGCCTTGAACTCCTGGGCCACCTCCGGTCTTCGCAATTGCTACAGACCCTGCACCATTGCCACTGATGACGCTGAAAATCGATCCTACGCCATCGGCAGAATCTAGAGTCAGGGTCGAGTTATTCAGATCGATGTTAGCGCCATCTAGTATCAAGGTTGCGCTACTAGAATTCGTCCATGTCTGACTCGCATTAAGCTGGATACCGAGCGACACCGTATCACCCAACAACAGGCCTCCTGGAACCGTAATATTTGAATCGGATAGACCCCCACTGCCCAGCACTATTGAGGCGCCGAGTAGATGATATCTTGAACTAAGTGCACCGTTCCCTTGAATAGTTATGGAGTTAAAGAGTGTGTTGGGGGGGAAATCGTTGGTCGCATCGGTATTGGCTACTCCAGTCGGAAAAACCAAATCATCTCCAGCAACAGGCGGCGACATTCCTTGCCAGTTTGAAGCCATGGTCCAGGCTGGTGTACCGCAGCCACACAACCCCGTCCATGTGTGCGTCGTCGGCGTCGCTAGCCCATCGGCAGACAGTATCAGGCCGATCAAGAGAGATAGAGATGGAGCAATGTGCCTATGACTTTTCATATATTCTGAGTCTCACCATGTTCTTCTTGCGGCAGGGGGGCGACACATCCATGTGTCGCAGGAGCTTTTCCAACTGACCTGCTTAGCCTCCCTGCCATCGATAATCAAACATCGGCGGGTGCTATCTGCTATTGGCAAGGTTGCGATAACGGGGTGGAATCGTTGTCAAAGCCATTGCGGAAGATATGATCCGCCGCGCTCAGCACCACAAACTTCACACTCTCGCTGGCAGAAGTACCATTGGAGGCCTCTGTGGCCTTTAGCGTCGCGGTGTACGGCGAATTCAAATAGTCCGTTCCGCCGAAGGTGCCGCTGATCAGACCGGTACTCGCATTAACCAGCAGCGATGGCAATCCGCTCTCGCTGTAGCTCAAGGATGCCTGCGTTTGACCCGCTGGCGGCACGAAGAGTTTGCTCATATCGATGCTGACCGGATCACCTTGCATGTACACCTGCGTTGACAAGAGGCAAGTAACCGTTGGCGAAAAGACTTCAGGAAATGAAGAACCAATGCTGATCGTCACTTTCGCAGCCGCACACGCACCGTGCACATCGCAGGCTTCGTACACAAAGCTGTCGCTCGTGGCTGAATCGCCCTGATGGTTGGTGTATACGAACGTACCGTCACTGTTGAGCGTCAGATCCCCATGCTGCGGATCACTGCCCAACGCGAAAGCCTTCAACGTGGCGGTCTCGCCCGCGTCAGGATCCGTATCGTTTTTCAACACCGATATCGTGATGCCGTCCACCAGCACATTGGACATGCCGCCAAACGTCACAGCCATCTTGTCAGGGTTAGCCGTCGGCAGCTTGTTCAGGGTTGTGCTGCTGGTGATAGTTATCGAGACCGTAGCCGAAGCGCACACGCCATACGCGCTGTCGCACACCTGATAGTCAAAGCTGTCGAAGGTCGCAGTCTTGGTGTTGGTGTAACTGAAAGTACCGTTGCTATTGAACGTCAGGGTGCCGTATTGCGGACCGCTTCCCAGCAACAAGGCCGACAGCGAGCCGCCATTGGCATTCGGATCACTATCATTGTCCAGCACGCTGCTCGGGTTCTTCGGATCGCCGATCAATGTGACCGCTGTCTTGGTCGGAGCAACCTGAATTTCATCATCGACCGCAATCGGCAACAACAAAGTCGGCAACGGATTACTCTTGATGGTAATCGTCACCACTCCGAGCGAGCAGGCGCCATACAAGCTGTCGCACGCCTGATAATAGAAACCGTCCTGGGGTGCTGCGCTGGTATTGGTGTACTTAAATGTGCCGCTTGGTGAATTGAAGGTCAAGTTACCGTGTGCCACACCCGACCCGACCTTGGACGCGGACAACATACCTCCCGCATTCGGATCAAAGTCGTTCGTCAGTACCGTCGTGCTACCGTCGGAAAGCGTGCTCGTCATGCCCAAGGGGTTGACCAAGGCTGCGTCATAAACCGCTTCGGGCAATAGCACGTTCGGCAGCGGCGTGCCGACCGGCACGATGGTGATCGTAACTGTCGCCGTCGTGCACAACGATGGAGTGACGCTGTCACAAGCCTTGTATTGGAAACTGTCAGTCGAAGCAGTGAGATCAGTGTTCTTGTAAGTGAATGTGCCATTCGACTGGAGCGCCGTCGTCAACTGGCCATGGCTTGGTGCGCTCACCAGCGTCGCGGTCATTTGGGCACCAAAGCTGCCGACATTCGGGTTGTAGTCGTTGGCCAGTACCGTCGTAAGATTGCCATTGACCAAACTGGTCGACAGCCCCGATGTCACTGCGATGCCATCGCCGATGGCGAGCGGTAGTTGTGTGCTAGCTCCAGCCGTAATGTCAAAGTTGTTGCTCGCCGCACCATTGAGCGTGGCGGTGCTTGGCGTCATCTTGTAAAGCGTACCGACTTTATTGACCTTCAGAGTGGTGAAGCTCGCCACACCGTTGGCCACAGTCATGGAGCCACCACTGAGCGTTGCGGTCGGATCACCACCGCTGAGCGCCAGGGTCACTACCGACGTGCTGTCGTTGGTCACCACATTGCCGCTGGCATCTTCCACCTTCACCGTCGTCGTGAACGCGGCATTGACTGCCGAGCTGGCGGGCGGTTGAGTGGTAATGACTAGCTGGGTCGCTGGACCAAAAGTCGCCGCGCTAAGCAATACGCTGGAACCATCATTGAACGTATTAGGATCGGGTTGATCTTCAGCCGAACTAAACGCCGTATTGGTGATCGCGCCCGGCTGCACCACCAGTGCGGTAATCGTCAGCACCGCAGTGGCACCCGCCCCACTCGCTGCCAGTCCCCCGATGTTCCAGTCACCAATTGTATCGTCGTAGCTTGTACCGCTGGGAGCTGTTGCCGAAATGAATGTCAACTCGGGTGGCCATACATCTGCCACGTGTACACCGGTTGCTGCGGAAGGACCATTATTGGTCGCGGTGATTGTGAAATTTACTGTATCCCCCACAATCGGGTTGACGTTATCCACCGTTTTAACTACCTGGATATCCGCCTGTGGCCCATTTAACGTAACGCCCGATTGGTCATTACCACTCGCCGGGTCTTGCTCATTTTCTGCTGTTTTAGTCGCAATATTCGTGATTGCACCGAGTTGCGTCACCGTGGCCACGATTTGCAAGGTGGCTAGCTTAGCGCTCGGAACCGTTCCTACCGTCCATATACCGTTCGTGCTGTTATACGTGCCGTTCGAGGCCTTGTCTGACGAGTACGTCAAACCTGCCGGCAATACATCTGTTACCTCAACGCCGCTTGCGTCATCGGGGCCCGCATTCGTCACAGTGATAGTGAACGTTACTTGGTTACCGACACTCGGCGTAGCGTTATCCACCGTTTTGTTGATCTGGATATCCGCCGAGCGCGAGGAAACATTCAACGAGGCGCCCGTAGTGTTGTTGCTGGTATTCGGATCGAACTGGTCTGCGGCTGTGATTGTCGCGGTATTAGTGAGCGGGCCGGACGCATTCACGGTCACCGTCATCGTAAGTGTCTCCGAGGCGCCGTTGGTCAAGTCCAATAGCCACACACCGGTACTACTATCATAGCTGCCCGCCGAGGCCTTAGCGTCGACTAAGACCAGACCCACAGGCAAGCTATCTGTAATCGCAATCCCAGTGGCATCGCTCGTGCCATTGTTGGTCGCGATCACCGTAAAAATCACTGTGTCACCGACGTTTGGTCTGTTGTTGTCGACCAATTTCGTTAAAGCAATATCGACAGACGGCACTCCCACCGTGATATTGAACGCGCTGCTCGGCAACGCTGCGATCAGACCCGCACTCGTAGCACCTAGCGTGTAGCCGGTCCCCACCTTGTTCAGCGATAGATTGTTGAACG
>Ga0163163_10000678_pt1 | contig 29131 bp, 15 predicted proteins | sample S65metaG_FD_119766 | JGI IMG/M metagenome (GOLD analysis project Ga0163163, IMG submission 119766) | Switchgrass rhizosphere microbial communities from Kellogg Biological Station, Michigan, USA - S6-5 metaG | ecosystem: Host-associated > Plants > Roots > Rhizosphere > Soil | place: USA... | reverse complement strand
GTGGAAGGCTTCGTTTCCGGCCTCCATCAATCTCCATATCTGGGATTCAGCGTCGATTTTGCAGAGTATCGCCCCTACCAGCCGGGCGACGAGCTCAAACGTATCGACTGGAATGTGTTTGCGCGCTCGGACAAGCTGTACGTCAAGCTCTACGAAGGTGAGACCAATACCCGGGTCCTGATCCTACTCGATATGAGCGGCTCGATGTCGTACGGCTCGGGAGAAGTAAAGAAAATCGACTACGGCAAGATTCTTGCCGCGTGTCTGTCGTACTTTGCGTATCACCAGCGTGATGGAGTCGGACTGGTGACGTTCGATTCGGAGATTCGAGCTCATATTCCCGCAGCTCGCCGTACTGGCCAGTTGTCGAATATCCTGAAGGAAATTGATCACTCGGAAGCATCGAAGGAAACGGCGTTCAAAAAACCATTGCGCTATCTGGCGGAGGTCCTGAACCGGCGGGGGATCATCGTCGTGATTTCAGATTTTTACGACGAGCCGTCCAACATCATTGCAGGTCTGAAGGCGCTCAAGTCCAAAGGGAACGACATCATGGCCTTCCATATCATGGACGACTACGAGTTGACATTTCCGTTTGAAGATATGGCGCAATTCGAAGACCTCGAAACCCTGAAGAAGATGCATGTGATTCCCGAATACCTGAGGCCGCAGTATCTTTCGATACTCAATCAGCATATTGCGGAACTCAAGAAGGGGCTCAGTGGAGCCCAGATTGATTACACATTGATGAATACGTCAAGCCGCTGGACGCGGGTTTGTTCGCGTATCTGGCGGCACGGGCCAGCAGCGTCTGAGATCGATTTATATATGTCGTTTCTGAATCCATTCTTCCTGTTTGGCGCCGTCGCACTGGCAGTACCGGTGTTGATTCATCTCGTGCGCCGAGAGAAATCTGAAGTTGTCCGCTTCAGTTCCCTGATGTTTCTGCTGAAGGTGCCAAAGCGTTCGGTGCGCCAGCAGAAACTCAAGAACCTGCTGCTGATGCTGTTGAGGCTGTTGATTCTCACACTGCTTGTTGCTGCTTTTATGCGTCCCTATATGTCGAACAGCCCTTTGGCCGCGATTACGGGGCAGAGTCAGGGTGTGGTGATGCTGCTCGACAATTCCTACAGCATGCGATACGGCACCAACTTCGACAGGATGAAAACCGAGGCTGAAAAACGGATCAACGCTCTGGGTGCCAACGATCGGATGTCACTGATCGTCTTTAACAATAACGCGAGCGTTCTGGATCGGCCGACTTCCGACAAGAGTGAATTGAAAGCGAGAGTCGCTTCCATCGAGCCGTCGTTTGGCGGCACGCGTTACTACGAGGCTTTTGTCGCCGCGGACCGTGCCCTGCAGCAGTTCACCGGTATGAAGAGACAGCTCATCCTGATTTCCGACTTCCAGAGGGCCGGATGGAATCGATCGAGCCGTGAAAATGTCATTGCCAAGGACGTCAAGACCGAGATGGTCAATCTGGGCGTCGAGAATTCCACAAACGTCGGCATCGACAACGTCAGCGTCGATGCGGCCAGTTTTGCGCGAACCTTTGGCGGCCGTGTGACGGCCCGAATTCACAACTATCGAAAGGATCAGCCCGTCACCGTTCCGGTGTCGCTTTTCATAAACGACAAGGAAGCGGGAGGACGCCGCAGTGTGACGATTCCGGCGAATTCCAGCGCCCTGGCGGAGTTTACCGGTTTTGATCTGCCCATCGGAGCGACTAAAGGGAAACTGAAAATCGAAGCCACGGACCCCCTTGCTGTCGACAATGAGTTCCTGTTTTCCATGGTCCGCCTTGAGAAGTTGAAAGTCCTGATCCTGGACGCCGGCAAGTCCCGTCAGAGTTTTTACCTCAAGAGCGCGTTTGCATCCTCGACGGAACTTCCCATGGAAGTCACGGTTGCGAATGCAGACACGATTCGAGCAGAAGATCTGCCGAAGTACAGCATTGTTCTCGTCAATGACGTTCCAAAGCTGTCCGACAGCGTCCGGGATCGCATGTCGGAACTGCGCAAATCCGGACAGCAGGGGCAGTTCGTTATTCTCGGTGAATATGCCGATCTCACCTGGTGGGGCAACTACGCCGCGTTGCCCGTGAAGCCCGTTCAAAAAATTACGGCAACCCGGAATCTGGGCAAGCCGTCGGTAGTGATGACCAGTTTCGACAGGAATCACGGCATCTTCAAGAAATTCCAGAACAGCGCAAAGTTCACGCTCAGCACGGCCCAGTTCTATGCCTATACGAATATGGAATTGAAACCCGGTGCAACGGCGCTGGTGAAATTTGAAGATGGATCTCCGGCCATGGCGGAATTTTCCGGCAAGGACCGGGGCCTCATCGTTTTTGCCTCGTCGGTGGACAATGCGGTTCAAACGGGTTGGAACGACTTTCCCCTGAAAGCTTCCTTTGTTCCCATGTTCATCGAGGTCGCCAGGTACCTTTCGCATTCCGACGAAGTGAGAGATTGGTATGCACTGGGCGAAGGAGTTCCGGTGGTTGGCAGTCTGGTGGGTGGAACGGCCGCTGTGGTCACGCCGAGCGGAGAACGTGTATCGCTTGGGGAACTCACGGCGGGCGAACAGAAATTTTTCACTCCGGAAGTGCCTGGATTTCATGAGATTCGCGTTGGACGGGAAGTTCGCGTTGTCGCCGTCAATCCGCCTTCCAGTGAAGGAAATCTGGACATGATTCCTCCGGGAGAATTGATTGACAGCGTTCAAAGCACGGCGGCGGAAGCGGCGAAAGCGGGACTATTCACGTCAGATGATCAACTGGATCAGGCCAGGCGTCAGCTATCGTGGTGGTACATATTAGGGATTGCTATATTGGCGGCTATCGCAGAGATTTATATAGCAAACAGAAGCAATAGAGCGGCGGCCGGGACTCTGATACCTGGGAAATAGTTCCGGTATCCGGTTTTTCGGCAATGGGAGGAATGGATGAAACCAAACGAAGAGTTACTCCAAAAGATCGGTCAGGTTCGAACCAAGTGGAAGACGCTCCTCTGGGTGCGTGGTCTGGCCTGGGTTCTGGGCGTGCTCGTGGCGGCTATCGCCGTCGGGCTGTATTTGGCCAGCACTCCGAAGGTTCCGTTCTGGCTTCTCAATGTTATGAAACTGGCCGGTGTCGCCGCTCTGGTAACGGCCGTTGTGCGAACTCTGGTGATGCCGCTCCGGCGCGTCCCTACCGACGAACAGTTGGCGCGTTTTGTGCAGGAAAAAAATCCAGGTCTCGAAGACCGTCTGGTCAGCGCCATCGAGGCGATTCACAAGCCGCGGCCCGATCAGGGAATGTTCAGTTTCCTGGTTGTGAAGGATGCACTGGATCGTACGCGCAATGTGAAGTTTGCGGAACAGATCAATAAGCGGCACATCACGACGTTTGCGCTTTCCACCGGAGCTCTGGTTCTGCTTCTACTGGGCGGACTCTACCTTTCGACACTCTATCTGCCCTACGGCGTTGCGCGACTGGCCGCGAACGTTCTGAAGCCGCCCGCAGTCGACAAGATGTCCATCACGTTGAAACCCGGCAATGTGACCGTTCCAAAGGGTGAGGACGTCACCATCGACGCCGTTCTTTCCGGATTCGATCCGGAACGCGCGGACATCAATCTGCGTTTCGAGAACAGTTCCAACTGGGAAGTTTCATCCATGCAGGTTGTTCCCGACAAGGAACCCACCTATCGATATCGGATTTTTAACATCCAGGATCCAGTGCATTACTTCGTCACTGCCGGCGGCCGTAAATCGGACGAGTACACAATCAAGGTTGCGGATCTTCCGAAGCTGGAAAAGATGGATTACACGTACCATTTCCCGGCGTACACAAAGATGGCCGACAAGAAGGAAGAGAACGCCTTCGATATGATTGCGCTGAAAGGCACGACTGTGGAAGTCAATGCCTACGGCAGCAAACCGCTTTCCGGTGGTCAGATTGTTTTTGCCGATGGAAAAAATATTCCTCTCAAGCTCTCGACGACGAATCCCAAGCAGGTGATGGCAAGTGTTGTGATCGACCGCACAACAACGTTTAAGGTGGAGCTCACAGATTCGAGCCGGCAGGCGTACAAAGGGCTTGAAGTTTACAACATGGAAGCTCTGGAGGATCAGAAGCCCGTCATCAAGTTCACAAAGCCCGGACGCGATATGCCCGCGACGAATCTTGAGGAGGTCTTCACAGAAGTCCGTGCCGAAGATGATTTCGGAGTGAGCAGTCTCGACATCTATTACTCCGTGAATGGCAAAGCGGAAAAGAAGATTGAGGTCTTCAAAAACAGCGGTGAACCTCCGCGGGACATTTCCGGTGGTCACACATTCTTCATGGAAGAGTTCGGCGTCAAGCCCGGCGATTTTGTCTCGTATTACGCGAAGGCGACCGATACGAAGAACCCTGCGAATACCGCAACCAGCGACATGTACTTCATCGAAGTTCGCCCGTTTGGACGGGAGTTTACGCAGAGCCAGGCGGGTGGTCAGCGCGGCGGTGGCGGAGGCGGCGGTCAGCGTGGTCAGCAGGACGACTCGGCGCAGGCCCTGGTGAAACGTCAGAAGGACATTCTCAATGCCACGTTCAACGTGAGCCGGGACAAGGATAAATTCGGGCCGAAAGAATACGCGGACAATCTTCATGCGATTGCCGAAGGCCAGTCGAAGCTGGCGGTGGATGTCCAGAACGTCGTTCGACGTCTGGAGGCGCGGCAGCTCACCGACGACAAGCAGGTGAAGGATATTACCGATTACTTCCGCAAAGCGACCGAGCAGATGGCTCCGGCTGCGGATCAGTTAAACAAGGAAAAACCCGAAACCGCACGAGACTTTGAAAGCACTGCACTGCAGTACCTGTCCAATGCGGCAGCACTGTACACCCAGATCCAGGTGCAGCAGGGTGGGGGAGGCGGGGGCGGAGGCGGTGGCGGAGCGCGCAGCGCGCAGGATCTAGCCGATCTTTTCGCCCTCGAACTGGACACCAGCAAGAACCAGTATGAGCAGGTGCAGCGCGGCCAGGCTTCCGGTGGCCAGCAGGATCAACAGGCTCAGCAGGAAGTCGATGAATTGGCAAAGAAGCTCGCGGACCTGGCCAAACGCCAGGAAGCTGCAGCTCGTCAGCGCGCAGCTCAGGCGGGACAGGGCGGCGGTGGCGCCGCGGATCAGGCGGCGCAGCGTGATCTGTTGCGCGATGCCCGGGAGCTTCAGCGTCAGCTGCAGAAGCTGACTCGAGATACACAGGATCCGAAGGTGGCAGAAGCGTCTCGGCAGTTGGACCAGGCTATCCAGAATATGACGCAAGCCCAGAGCGGCGGTACGCCTCAGCAACAGCAACAGGCCGCCAATCAAGCGGCAAATGCAGTGCAGAACGCCACGCGTGCGCTGGGTCAGACTCAAAACCAGAATGGTTCGAACAATCCGAACGGGAATCTTGGGCAGCAGGCACAGCAGTTGCAGAACCTGCAGAACGAGCAGAAGCAACTTCTCGACGAAACACGGAAGCAGGCTCAGGCTCCGGATTCTCCGCAGCGTCAACAGGCTCTTCAATCGCTTAGTCAGCGTGAACGGAACCTGGAGGATAAAACGAGAGCGGCTCAACAGGATCTCCAGAACGCCGGGAGAAATACGCAGAATCCCCAGGCGGCTTCGGCGGCGCGAGCTGCATCGAATTCGCTTCAGACCAATCGTGTGGCAGACCGGATGCAGTCGGCTGCCAACAATATCGAAACCAATCCCACCGGTTCCGCGATTCGAGAACAGGAAGCCGCGGACTATCTGGGTGATGCGGCGAAACAGCTCGGACAGGCTGCATCTGCAGTGAACAACTCGCCTCAGCGTCAATTGCAGGCGGCACTGAATTCCACCGCCGACGCACAACGTGAACTGAATGCGCTTCAACGCCGAATGCAGGAAGCGCAGGGCCAACAGCAAGGTCAACAACAAGGTCAGGGCCAGGGTCAACAGCAAGGTCAGCGACCAGGTCAGGGCCAGGGCCAAGGGCAGGGTCAACAACAAGGTCAGGGCCAGGGCCAACAGCAAGGTCAGCAACAAGGTCAGGGTCAGGGACAAGGGCAGAGCCAACAACCAGGTCAGGGCCAGGGCCAAGGGCAGGGCCAGCAACAAGGCCAGGGACAAGGACAGGGTCAGCAACCAGGTCAGGGTCAGGGACAAGGGCAGGGCCAGCAACAAAGCCAAGGCCAGGGACAAGGACAGGGTCAGCAACAAGGTCAGGGACAAGGGCAAGGGCAGGGACAGGGTCAAGGACGCCAGCAAGGACAAGGTCAGGGACAAGCGCAAGGTCAGCAGCCCGGCCAGGGTCAGCCCGGACAGCAAGGTGGACCGGGAGGTAATCGTCAACAAGGCGGAAACAACGGCGGACCCTATCAGGGTTATCAGTACGCCGGCAATGACGCCCAGAATCCTCGCCAGGTTGCGGGAGAGTTTGGCAACATCCGTCAGGATCTGCAAAATGCATTAGACCAGCTTGGTCGTAATAATCCGGCGGCGCCGGCATTGAACGATGCGATCAATGCCATCAGTGGTGCGCAGAGTCAGGCTCTGAAAGGAGTCATTCTCGACCCTGCGGAAATCACGAAACTGAAAGACGTCCTCGGCAATGCGGAAGTCGCCGTGTCCCGGCAGCTTGAAGTACTCGTTGCGAAGGAAAATGCGCGTTCACCCCAGGAAGATTCCTTCCCGGAAGGGTACGTGAAGCAGAACGCCGAATACTTCAAGAGCCTGGCTAATCAGAGTCCAAAGCAGTAGCGCAATCTGAAAAAAGAAAATCGGCGCGGACATTCCTGTTCGCGCCGATTTTTTTTTGAACGGAATGTTCTCGCAGTTTCTGTCCCCCTCTTCTTCACTCATTTCTGAAGTGCCGGGACTGCTCTTATTGGCGATCGAACTCTACGCGCCACCTTCCTCATTTTATAGAAACAGCTCCTTCGCCATGGGCCGAAGGCGCATGTAAGAAGAGGGCCGGCAATTATGAGAGGTTGAGGCTCTCGCATATTTGGGGCTGTTCTTTTCGGGCGACCGTCCATTTGGAACAAGAAGTGCACAAATGAAGATGGGGATTCCAATTACAACATTTCAGTTAAAGGAGGACTTATGAAAAGTCGGACGCTTTGTACCACTCTGCTACTGCTGTTTTCTATCTCGCTCTTGTCCGCATGCACCGCAAAGGAAAAGAAGTCTGCGGATGTCCGTTCGGATATTCGTGCATCCCTGGATAAGGCTGGTCTTGGAGCGGTGTCGGTGGATCAGGATCGTGACAAGGGAGTTGTGACGCTTGGTGGAAAGGTTCCTACGGAGGCCGAAAAAACACAGGCCGGCGCCATTGCCAATTCCTGGGCAGGTGGGCAAGTCGTGGCGAATCAGGTTGAAGTTGTTGCGCCTGGAGACGAGTCCGACAGCAAGGCTGTGAATTCGGATCTCGACAAGGGAATTGAGAAGAACCTCGATGCCGCACTGATTCAGAAAGATCTTCAGGACGATGTCCGCTACGACGTGAAGAATGCAGTCGTGACATTATCCGGCGAAGTCAATTCGCAAGCCCGCCGGTCGGATGCAGAAAAACTAGCGGCGAGTGTTCCCAACGTCAAACAGGTCGTCAATAATCTTCAGCTGAAGAATATAAAGGCGACATCACGAAACTGACAGCGAGTATTTACACCCCGCGCTTCAGATCGTTTGGCTTCGAATGAGAAGGAACAAGAGGCCAGCGGTCGAGCGCAGGGTGCAGAGATTGCCAACTGCCAGCGCTGTGCAGAAGTGAGATTTCTCCGAAGCTGTGTGCGGCAGTTGAATTCCATAAAGTGGCAAGTTCATGCGCGAAGTCTCCTGGAGTAAGGAGACTCATTAAAAAGTCGAGAGAAACAACAGCATGGAGGTCTGCCTCTAAGAACGCCGACCCGGCTATGCACTTTGAAATGCCTGCTATGGAAGCAAACTGCTGAGCCTATTCCATAGTTGTTCGCCGCGCGGTGCTTCATAATATCAGGAGAAACACTTCCTGAAGGTGAATCGCTTAAATGCCCGAACATGCTGAAGACGAAAAGCGACTGTTCCCAATTCTAGTTGATCCACAAGTCGAGCTTGCTGCGATCATCGAATCCTCCGACGATGCAATCATCAGCAAGAACCTGAATGGCATCATTCAGTCGTGGAACGCCGGCGCTCAGCGTCTTTTCGGCTGGACGCCGCAGGAAGCGATTGGCAAACCAATCACGCTTATCATTCCGAAGGACCGGCTCGAGGAGGAGCATCAAATTCTTGCGCGACTACGAAACGGGGAACGGGTGGACCACTTCGAAACGATGCGAATCGCAAAGGACGGCCGATACGTTCACATCTCCGTTACAATTTCACCGATCCGAAACAGAGAAGGAAGAATCGTCGGTGCGTCCAAGATTGCTCGGGATATCACGGCGGTCCGGGAATATGAACGTCAGCTCACGGACCTGGTCGAGAACGCAACCGTCGGTCTACATGCAATAGGGCCCGACGGCGTTATCATCTGGTCGAACCGTCATGAACTGGAGATGCTTGGCTATACACTGGACGAGTACGTCGGACGGCACATTTCCGAATTTCACACCGATCAATCCGTAATTTCCGACATTCTGATGCGTCTGGGACGCGCGGAAAAGCTCCACAATTATCCGGCGAAGCTGCGATGCAAGGACGGGTCCATCCGAAGTGTGCTGATCAGTTCCTGCGCACGTTTTGAGAATGGCCGATTCAAGAATACGCAGTGTTTTACCAACGATGTCACTGAGCGCACTTTGTTTGAGGAAGAACGCAGCAGGCTGCTGGAAAGTGAGCGCGCCGCCCGAATTGAAGCGGAGCGCGCCGGCGGGATCAAAGACGATTTTCTCGCAACACTCAGTCATGAACTGCGCACGCCGTTAAATGCGATTCTGGGCTACGCTCAGCTGGTTCGGAAAGGTGCGTTTTCGGCGGAGGAACTTCCAGGAGCGATGGAGGTCATTGAACGCAATGCGCGGATCCAGACCCAGCTTGTCGAAGACCTCCTCGACTTGTCGCGTATCGTTTCAGGAAAAATTCGCATCGATGTCCAGGGCGTGAACCTTGCATCCGTTATCCGCGCTGCAATCGAAACACTCAAGCCGGATGCGGAGATGAAAGGGGTTCGCCTCAAGAGCATATTCGATCCCATCGTTCGACCCGTCAGTGGCGATCCGTCACGTCTTCAGCAGGTCGTCTGGAATCTTCTGAGCAACGCAATAAAGTTCACGCCGAGGGGAGGCGAGGTTCAGGTCGCACTGGAACGCGTCGATTCGGGGATCGAGATTATCGTCAGCGATACCGGCGAGGGTATCCCACCGGATTTCCTGCCAAATGTCTTTGATCGCTTCTGGCAAGCCGATCCGTCCATCACCAGGAGGCATGGCGGGCTTGGCATTGGATTGTCGATTGTGAAGCAGCTTGTCGAACTGCAAGGTGGAACAGTTCGCGCAAAGAGTCCTGGTGTTGGGAGGGGCTCGACTTTTATCGTAAGTCTGCCGGTGACGGTCATCGAAGATGCCCACAATGAAGCACAGAGTCGTTATTCCGTGCCGCCCTCGGATCCGACAAGTGACGACGCATTTGAGAATATCGATCTCACTGGTGTGCGCGTGCTCGTCGTTGACGACGATTCGGATGCTCGCCTTCTTGCTTCCCGAATTTTAGAGTCATGTCACGCTGAAGTTAAAACTGCCGCATCCATGAGCGCCGCACTTGAAGAGATACGAATACAGGTTCCTCACGTGTTGCTCAGCGACCTCGGAATGCCGGACTGGGACGGCTTCGATCTGATCCGCGCCGTCCGCGATTTACCCTCGGACCGGGGAGGCGAAATTCCTGCCATTGCAATCTCGGCATTCGCGCGGTCTGAGGATCGCCGTCGTGCGATGATCGCCGGTTACCAGACCCATCTTGCGAAACCTGTCGAGCCTTCTGAATTGATCGCTGTTGTTGCCAGTCTCACGGGTCGAATCGGGCGGAAACTTCATCAATAAAACGGGGCGCCCGGTCTTCGACGGATTATTGGAGGATTTCACCGCTCCGCCCGGTGACACTCGCCACGGTTGCGACGAGCTCGGATGGCTCAACGGGCTTGGAGACATGCACCAGAAAACCCGCGCGCAAGGCCCGGGTCCGATCTTCGGATCGGGCAAAAGCAGTCAGAGCAATGGCAGGGATTCTCCCGCCTCTGGACTGCTCCAGAGTGCGCACGCGCTTCAACAATTCATATCCATCGACATCCGGCATGCCAATGTCGCTTACCAGTACATTCGGTCTTTCATTTTCCACCAGCAGCAACGCGTCAGTGGCGGATCCAGCCGTGAGAACTTCGGCATTGCAATCGGATAACACGCGTTGTACCAGATCCCGGGCGTCGCCTTCATCATCAACAACCAGTACTTTGATACCCGTCAGATTGATGTTGCTGAAGTCGGGTGCTTTAAGGTCTGTGGTTCTTCGAGATACTTCCAGATCGCGACCGGACGTTCGGAGGGCGGACATCAGAGGGAGCTGAACATAAAAGGTCGCGCCGCGTCCTTCGCCTGGACTTTCCGCCCGGACGATACCTCCGTGCAATTCCACGAGATGTTTCACGATCGACAGTCCCAGTCCAAGACCACCGTACCTTCGATTCATCGACGCTTCTTCCTGGCGGAATCGTTCAAATACATGAGCCAGAAAATCCGGATGGATACCGACTCCCGTATCCGTTACGCGGATCTCGGCCTGAGAGTTCAAACGCGCCAGAACTACCTGCACATTTCCGCCCTGGGCGGTAAATTTGATTGCGTTTGAAAGCAGGTTCCAGACAACCTGCTGCAGACGGGCCGGATCTCCGGCAACCGGTGACGCTTCAGGGTCCAGCGATTTTTCGATATGAATATCTTTGGCGTCGGCGGCCGGTCTTACGGTTTCGATGGCCGCTTCAATGAATGAAGTGGGTGCGACCGGCTGAATATCCAGGCGGACCTTGCCGGAAGCGATGCGGTTCATGTCCAGAAGATCGTCGATCAACTGCTTCTGAACGCGCGCGTTGCGCTCAATCGTAACAAGCCCGTTGAGAAGATCGGCCTCACTTTTGGCACCCTGGCGCAGAACTTTGGACCAGCCTACGATGGCGCTGAGCGGAGTCCTCAGCTCGTGAGATAAATTTGCCAGGAACTCATCTTTCAATTCTCCCATTCGTTCTGCTGAGGCGCGTGCGAACCGTTCACGTTCGAGCAGTTGTTCACGTTCGATTGCCGCTCTTTGTGCCCCCGCAAAAAGACGCGCATTATCGATCGCTACGGAAGCCTGCGAGGCCACCCCGACAATGATTCGTTCGATTCTTTCATCGAAGATGCCGGTTTCCGAGTGAACAAAAAACAGGCCACCGATCACTTCGTCGGATCGCAGTACCAGAGGAACAGCCAGGTAACTGCGAATCGGAAAACGACCGTCGCCGTTACGAGGTACCCCCAGATCGGGGTACCGGGTATCTTTAGTCACGTCATCACAGCGAATTGTTTCGCGGCCGTTTGCGAGTGAACCAAACAGCGGCTGGGAAAGTGCTCGATCGAATGTGTGAGCGTTTTCACGCAGCAAACCGGCCGAAGCACAAAGACTATAGTCATCCCCCGCATTCGCTTCGGAGTTATAAAAACAGACTCCAAGCTCTGCACCACTTAGTGTTGATGTGGCGTCCGTAACAGTTTGTAGCAGAGTCGGCAAATCCAAAGTCGACGCGATCGCGGTTCCGGTAAGATTCAAAATTTCCAGCACATGACGCTCGTCTCGTAGTGCTTGTTCCGTGCGCCGTCGATCGGTTATGTCCCTGTAACTCCAGACGCGGCCAACGATGCGTTCATTGATGCATTGAATCTTGGAAAATCGTTCAAGAATTCGACCGTCCGACAGCTCAATCAAATCGAAGGTTTCCGGTGGCGTTACAGAATAGATTTCCGTCAACCGGCGCGTGTGTTCTTCGATATCGCGGAAGGTTGGAGAAATGGCCACCATCAGTCGCCGGTGGTTTGCCCGAGTCACCACCTCGCGGGAGAGGTGCCACATTTTCAGATATTGTTCGTTAAAGTCTGTGATATTTCCCAGACCATCGGTGACGAGGATTCCATCTGTCGTTGACTCCAGGGTTGCGCGTAGAAGTGAGAGCGAGTTGGCAAGTTCTTCGGTCTTTCTTTCCAACTCCCTGTTTGCAGTGAGGAGATCGCGTTCGACCCGCTGCTGTGTGAACGGGGTGCTTCGCTCATTTTGAAATTCAGGGGAACGTAGTGCTTTTTTTTCGTTTTCTTTGTTGTGCTCATCCGGCATGGCGTCCTCCGCGGGTGTTGAAGACGTCGACACTGAGAGGGGCAAATCCACAGTCGTCGGGAGTTCGTAAATGAGCAATTGGGATAGATTCTGATGCTCCCAGGGAGCGATCCCGTTCGTCCCCGCTATGGGTGGGTTCACAACCACGTCCAAGGCCGGTGCGCATGCCAACGTGACTTCTCTCTTCGGCAGAGAAACCTGAAACACCCCTTTTGTTCAGCTCGATAAAACTATTCAAAACTTCTCCTGACGGATCCACCCCTACGGCCACCGCGCCCAACCCCCGATTGCGCTTTCTCAGTCGCAGACACTCAATCTGCTGCATGCCGAGGGCCAATAGCCGCTTTCCATTTTTTTGAGTCGTGTTCTGTTGTTTCGGTTCTCACCCGGCGAGCCGGCGCAATCCGCCGTCAGAAGCTTCGATATGGGGGAAGGTCGGTACCACGAGTGGAAATCTTCGACCGTTAAATGCCCAGCTGTCTAAGTTGAGGGAAATCAATGGAAGATGGATGCTATCGAAGTAGCCGTACCGTACCGTAAGGAACCAGCGGTAAAGAATGAAACGCTGCTTTCGAGTGAGACCCCCCTTCCTTAGAGAAGAGATTGGTGCTGGCGCGCGGGTTGCCGAATAAAATCATGGGATCGCCCCACCGCCCATCTGGCGATGTGCACCAACCTCTTCCTTCAGGAAATACAATGCGAAAGCCATCCTTGTCTTTTCGAATTGCGTCACTCCCAGTTTTCGCTTCACTGCGATGACCGGATCCTCCTGTCTTGCTGGGAGTTTTTGCGCCCATCCTGGGCCACTCCTTGAGGGCAATCGCAACGGCCTGCTTGCGGGTGGTGACGGCTTTGCCACCGCCGTAGCAGAACTCACCCTCTTTGTATTCCTCCATGACCTTGCGAATCTTGCCCTCATCCATGGGTCGGTACTTCTATGTTGCAGCAAGTATCTTCAGATGGTTCCGGCGGTCCTGGGTTTCCAGACCGAGCTCCTCAAGACGATATTCAGGAAAGGCCTTTCTTGCCTCGTGAAACAGTTCGTCTTCTTCCAAGTCGATTTGCCGCCCGATCTCTGAAATCACCATATTCATTTTGACTTCAAAGGCAGCATCCGATGGTTTCAAACGGCTCAATTCCTGGAAGAGTCTTTCAACCACTTCACATCTCTTCCGGGCAGTGGACACCAGTTGCACAGCCCGGTCTGACGGTGTCGCTGCGAGAGCGGGATAGAAGGCTTCCGAGGCCATCTGCGAATGCATCTGAACCTGGTTTCTTATTTCCTGAACGATGGATTGATCATGCTGTTTCCGTGTTGAAGTGTTCTTGAATTTGTCGATCAAGTCCCGCAATACTTCGTGATTGCGTCGCAGCAGCACCGTAATCTTCATTTGAGCCTGCCTTTCATTTGCTGTTTGAATAGCCGCCTCTCAGCGTTTTGGTTTGGGAGTGACGTCGGATGAATCCATAAATTCATCCATTTCTTTTCGAGCACGATCGCGGGCGTAGCCATAGCGTTCCTGCAGTTTTCCGATGAACTTTTCGGTATCGCCCTGGACTTCATCCAAATCGTCGTCCGTCAATTTTCCCCAGCGATTACGAATATCACCCTTCAACTGATGCCACTTGCCCTTGATAATGTCTGAGTTCATGTTCGCCTCCTTCTAATACATTAGAGACGAACAATATTAAGCACGTGCCGTTCCAACTTCAGGTCGTCAGGAATTGATGAATAGGATTCGAATGGACTCAGGCTATAACGGAGTGAGTGCGCAATCGCAGGTTCGCAGGACGCATTTTATTGCCCCTCAAGGGTAATGCAATACCACTGCGAGCAACGAACGATTCTTTTCAGCGATAGAGCCAGACTCGCAACAGCGAAAGCAATTGGTCGGTGTTTACCGGTTTGGCAATATAGTCTGAAGCGCCCGCCTGCAGGCATTTCTCGCGATCGCCCTTCATTGCCTTCGCAGTCAGAGCCAGAATCGGCAGTGTCCTGAATTTGGAATCATTTCGGATTTCCCGCATCGTCTCGTAGCCGTCCATTTCGGGCATCATGATATCCATCAGAACAATACTGAGATCGGGCGTGCTTTCGATAATACTGATCGCCTGACGACCGTTGGTGGCACTCAACACTTCCATTTCATGGTTCTCAAGGACGCTGGTCAGGGCAAAAATATTTCGAACATCGTCGTCGACAACGAGAACTTTCCGACGTCTCAGCACGTCGTTCGAACCGTGGAGGCGATCGATCATGTCGCGTTTGGACTGGGGCAGTTCGGACACGACCCGATGAAGGAATAGCGCGGTCTCATCAAACAGGCGTTCGGGCGACTGCACGTCCTTTACGACGATACTTTTTGCAACGACCCTGAGCCGGGCTTCTTCGTCGCTTGTCAATTCCTTGCCGGTGAAAACCACGATCGGCACATCCTTTGCGGCCGGGTTGCTCTGCATTGTTTCCAGAAGCTCGAAGCCAGTCATGTCCGGCAGCCGCAGATCGACAACGCAGCAGTCGAAGCTGGATTGGGTCAAACGCTCCAGGGCTTCGGCGCCGGTTGCAACTGCGACAACTTCCACGTCGTCATGCTCGAGAAGCGCGACCACGCTCTCCCGTTCGATGTCATTGTCTTCGACAACGAGCAATCGCTTCGTGTGGGGCGTGACATAGTTCTTGATCCGATCGAAAGCGTGCTCGAGATCTTCCGTTGTCGCAGGCTTCACAAGGTACGAAAATGCTCCGTGCGACAGTCCATGCTGACGTTCCTCTTCAATGGAAAGCATCTGAACGGGGATGTGGCGGGTCGAGGGATCCAGCTTCAGATTGTTGAGAACAGTCCAACCCAGCATGTCCGGCAGGAACACGTCGAGTGTGATTGCCGTGACCGGATACTCACGTACCAGACTGAGCGCGGCCTGTCCCCTGGTGGCAATAATCCCCTTGAAGCCCTTGTCCCGGGCGATACCCAGTAAAATTCGCGCATAGTGCGGATCGTCATCGACAATGAGCAGCACGATATCGAGGGTACTGATCATATCGCGATCGTCCGTGACAACGATTTCCGCCTTCGAGGCCGTCAACACCGGAAGGGACGGCTGCATCGACGGAATAATGTAGGGATTCGTCGCCGGCTGGGTTACCGATCGCGCAGGACCCGTGTAAACCAGCGGCAGATACAAGGTGAACGTACTTCCCTGACCAGGCGCGCTTGTCAGCTTGATTTCACCGCCGAGAAGCGTCGCCAGTTCGCGACTGATGGCCAGTCCGAGTCCAGTTCCGCCGTACTTGCGACTTGTGCCGGCATCCGCCTGCTGGAATGCTTCGAAGATCAGCTTCTGTTTTTCGGGAGCGATTCCTATTCCGGTATCCGTAACGGCAATCGCCATTGCATTCTGAGAGAAACGAAGAACCGGATGATCCGGGGACCAACCTTGGGTGACACGGCGGACGGTCATGGACACGTGTCCCTGCGCCGTAAACTTGAAAGCGTTGGAGAGAAGATTCTTCAGAATCTGCTGCAGGCGTTTGGAGTCTGCCGTAAACATCGCGGGTAGAGCCGTATCGATGTCGACGCGGAATGTCAGGCCTTTAGACTCCGCCACGTGATGGAACGTGCGCTCCACGCTGTCCCGGAGCGATACGAACGTCATTTCTTCCGGTTCCACGGTGACCGTGCCCGATTCAATCTTGGAAAGATCGAGAATGTCATTGATGAGAGTCAGCAGGTCGGTGCCGGCAGAATGGATATTCCGGGAATATTCCACCTGCTTCGGACTCAGATTGCCTCCGGAGTTCTCCACCAGCTGTTGTCCAAGAATCAAGATGGAGTTCAAAGGAGTGCGCAATTCATGCGACATGTTCGCGAGGAACTCGGACTTGTACTTTGAAGTGAGAGCCAGTTCGGCCGCCTGTTCCTCGAGGGCTCGGCGAGCCTGTTCGACTTCCATGTTCTTGCGTTCGACTTCGACGTTCTGTTCCGCAAGCTGCTTGGCCTTTGATGCAAGCTCCTCGTTGGTCTGTTGAAGCTCCGACTGCCTGGTTTGCAGCTCTATGGTGAGCTGCTGGGACTGCTGCAGAAGGTTTTCCGTCCGCATCGTCGCCTCGATCGTGTTGAGCACCACGCCCAGCGACTGGGTGAGCTGTTCCAGAAAGCTGAGATGGGTAGCGGTGAAATGAGACAGCGCTGCCAGCTCAATAACGGCTTTCGTCTCACCTTCAAAGAGCACGGGAAACACAACAATGCTGCTCGGTGGAGCGCCACCCAGGCTCGACTCGACCGCGGTGTAGGTTTCCGGAATATTTGTCAGAAGAATGCTCTTCTTTTCCAGCGCACACTGGCCGACCAGTCCATGTCCCACTTCGATACGTCTGGAGTGATCGGGACTTTTCGCATACGCCGCCAACAGGACGAGAGCAGGGCGCACTTCTTTCTCGCTCGTTTCCGGGTGCTCCATCTGGTAGACCGTCCCCTGCTGCGCATTGACCAGAGGGGCAAGCTCCGACAGCAGCATCTTGCCGACTGTCACAAGATCGCGCTGGCCCTGCAGCATGCGTGTAAACTTCGCGAGATTCGTCTTCAACCAGTCCTGCTCCTGGTTTCGCTCGGTGGTGCCGCGCAGGTTGTCGATCATCGTGTTGATGTTATCTTTCAGTTCCGCGACTTCGCCTCGAGCTTCGACCTGAATGGAGCGTGTCAGGTCGCCCTTTGTCACGGCCGTTGCGACTTCGGCGATGGCGCGAACCTGATTCGTGAGGTTGGCCGCAAGCAGGTTGACGTTTCCGGTGAGGTCCTTCCACGTACCGGCCGCACCAGGCACATTGGCCTGACCTCCGAGACGCCCTTCGACACCGACTTCCTTTGCAACGTTTGTGACCTGTTCGGCGAAAGTTGCAAGCGTATCCGTCATGTTGTTGATGGTTTCGGCAAGAGCGGCCACCTCGCCCTTTGCCTCGACGGTAAGCTTCTGACGCAGGTTGCCATTTGCAACGGCGGTCACCACCTTTACAATTCCGCGTACCTGATCGGTCAGATTCGCCGCCATGACGTTGACCGAATCGGTCAGATCTTTCCAGGTGCCGGCAACACCAGGAACTCCTGCCTGGCCGCCAAGTTTTCCGTCTGTACCGACTTCACGGGCGACTCGCGTCACTTCCGCTGCAAACGATCGCAGCTGGTCCACCATCGTATTGATGGTGTTTTTCAGCTCCAGAATTTCACCTTTGACGTCCACGGTGATCTTGCGCGACAGGTCGCCTCGTGCCACAGCGGTTGTCACTTCAGCGATATTTCGAACCTGCCCGGTAAGGTTGGCGCCCATGGCGTTAACGGAGTCCGTGAGGTCTTTCCAGGCTCCAGTCACACCGGGCACGACGGCCTGCACACCCAGACGGCCTTCGGTTCCCACTTCGCGCGCGACGCGCGTCACCTCGGATGCGAACGACCGCAGTTGTTCCACCATTGTGTTGATGGCTTCCTTGAGCTGAAGGATTTCACCGCGGACGTCCACCGTAATTTTCCGTGAAAGATCTCCGTTCGCCACGGCGATGGTGACTTCTGCGATATTACGAACCTGCCCGGTAAGGTTCTGCGCCATGGAGTTCACGTTATCGGTAAGGTCTTTCCAGGTGCCGGCAACGTCCGGCACCGCGGCCTGACCACCGAGTTTTCCTTCGGTACCCACTTCGCGAGCCACGCGGCTGACTTCCGATGCGAACGAATTGAGCTGGTCCACCATGGTGTTGATGGTGTTCTTCAGTTCCAGAATTTCACCCTTCACGTCCACGGTGATCTTGCGCGACAGGTTCCCGCGCGCAATCGCGGTGGCCACGTCTGCAATGTTGCGCACCTGACCGGTGAGGTTCGATGCCATCGAGTTCACATTGTCGGTAAGATCCTTCCAGGTACCAGCGACACCGGGGACCACAGCCTGACCGCCCAGCTTGCCTTCGGTTCCCACCTCGCGGGCAACTCGCGTCACTTCCGAAGCGAAACCATTGAGCTGGTCGACCATCGTGTTGATGGTGTTCTTCAGTTCCTGTATCTCTCCTCTCACGTCCACCGTGATTTTCCGGGAGAGATCGCCGTTTGCAATCGCGGTCGAAACGTCTGCGATGTTGCGGACCTGACCGGTAAGGTTCGATGCCATGGAATTCACGTTGTCCGTAAGATCCTTCCAGGTGCCGGCAACATCCGGCACAGCCGCCTGTCCGCCGAGTTTCCCTTCCGTACCGACTTCGCGCGCCACACGGCTGACTTCCGACGCAAATGAATTGAGCTGGTCCACCATGGTGTTGATGGTGTTTTTGAGGCCGAGGATTTCTCCCTTCACGTCGACGGTAATCTTGCGCGACAGGTCGCCTTTTGCAATCGCGGTGGCCACGTCGGCGATATTTCGAACCTGTCCGGTCAGATTCTGCGCCATCGAGTTCACATTGTCGGTGAGGTCTTTCCATGTTCCGGCAACGTCCGGCACCATGGCTTGTCCGCCCAGTCTTCCTTCGGTTCCGACTTCGCGCGCCACACGGCTGACTTCGGATGCAAATGAATTGAGCTGGTCCACCATGGTGTTGATGGTGTCTTTGAGCTGAAGGATTTCGCCTTTGACGTCGACCGTGATCTTGCGCGACAAATCTCCCTTCGCAATGGCGGTTGCCACGTCGGCGATGTTGCGCACCTGTCCGGTGAGGTTCTGCGCCATGGAGTTCACGTTATCGGTGAGGTTTTTCCATGTTCCGGCGACTCCGGGCACAACCGCCTGACCGCCGAGCTTCCCTTCGGTTCCCACTTCGCGGGCCACGCGGCTGACTTCCGATGCAAAAGCGTTGAGCTGGTCCACCATGGTGTTGATGGTGTTTTTCAGTTCAAGAATTTCACCTTTCACATCGACGGTAATTTTCCGCGAGAGATCGCCCTTTGCTACAGCCGTGGTCACTTCTGCGATATTTCGAACCTGTGCGGTAAGGTTCGCACCCATGGCGTTGACGGAGTCCGTAAGATCCTTCCAGGTTCCGGCAACATCGGGCACTTCGGCGCGGCCGCCGAGTTTTCCTTCAGTACCGACTTCGCGCGCGACACGGAATACTTCGGAAGCAAATGCATTGAGCTGGTCCACCATCGTATTGATCGTGTTCTTCAGCTCGAGGATTTCGCCCTTCACGTCGACCGTGATTTTCCGGGAAAGGTCGCCGCGCGCGACAGCGGTGGTTACACCCGCGATATTGCGGACCTGCGCGGTGAGATTGCCGGCCATGGCATTGACGGAGTCGGTGAGATCTTTCCAGGTTCCGGCAACACCCGGCACGACAGCCTGGCCGCCCAGTTTCCCTTCGGTTCCGACCTCGCGAGCCACACGCGTCACTTCTGCAGCGAATGAGCGCAGCTGGTCCACCATCGTGTTGGTGGCTTCCTTCAACTGGAGAATTTCACCACGAACGTCGACGGTGATCTTCTTGGAAAGGTCTCCGTTGGCCACGGCGATTGTCACGTCGGCGATGTTTCGAACCTGCGCGGTGAGATTACCGGCCATCTGGTTCACCGATTCCGTGAGTTCCTTCCAGACGCCCGACACACCTTTGACCTGGGCCTGGCCGCCCAGCTTGCCCTCGGTTCCGACTTCACGGGCCACGCGCGTCACTTCGGAGGTGAAGACCGACAGCTGGTCGATCATCTTGTTCACCAGTTTTGCAGAACGCAGGAACTCCCCTTCGAGTGGCCGCCCGTCGACTTCGAGCGCCATCGATTGTCCCAGGTCCCCCTTGGCCACGGCACCAATCGCGCGGGTCACTTCGGTGGTAGGCCAAACGAGGTCGTCGATCAGAATGTTGATCGCCGAAACTTCGTCGGCCCACCCACCTGCCCCCCCGGGCACATTAATTCGCTGCTTGAGTTTGCCTTCTTTACCAACTGCGGTGGAAACGCGCACGGTTTCCCGGGCCCGGCGATCGCTGAAGATGACGATATCGTTGAATGCATCGGCGATCTTGCCTTCAACGCCCGTGAGGTCGCTCGGCATTCGAGTGGAAAAGTCTCCGTCTCGGAACGACAGCATCGCAAGGAGAAGGTTTTTGGAGAAATTGGCCGAGCCATCGTTTCCGTTGCTGCGAGATCGCGTCGCTGTCACCGTTGAGGACGGGCCTGAACCGGAAGAGGCGATGGGACTTTTTTTACTCATGTATGCTCCCGAAATTGCTTTTTCAAGAAGGTTCCTAACGGTTTGTCTCGCCAGCTTTCGACTGATCCATCTGGTCCAGAGCTTCAAGAATCGTCGTCGCGTCGACCGGCTTCACCAGATGGACATCGAATCCGGCGGCAGCCGATTTGAGCTTGTCTTTGTCATTACCCCATCCCGTGACGGCGATGAGCACGACGTCCCGGCTCCATGGGCGCTGGCGAATGCGACTGGCCGTTTCATAGCCATCGAGCATCGGCATTCCAACGTCGAGGACGATGACGTCCGGACGAAATTGTTCTGCCTTCTCAATGGCTTCCAGGCCATCGAGCGCCGTCTGGACCTCATGACCGAGAATACGGAGCATGATTTGAAAGCTTTCCACAACATCCCGATTGTCGTCTGCAACCAGAATGCGACGCTTTGAGGTGGACGTTTCCGATGCGCCCGCGGGATTTTGGAATTTGGGTTTTTCGGATTGAGAAAGATCGGGAATCGGTAGCCGGACTGTGAAAGTGGCGCCCTTTCCAATGCCACCGCTGTGGGCCTCGATACTTCCTCCGTGCATTTCCACGAGACGTCTCGCCAGCGATAAGCCAATCCCCAGACCGCCACCGGACAAACGGCCCCCCTGATTGAACATTTCGAAAATGCGCGACAGCATTTCGGGTGCAATTCCGACCCCCACGTCCTTTACTGCAACCACCGCGGTCGATCCGTCCCTCATGGCGGTGAGGTAGATTTTGTCACCGGTATCCGGGCTCTGGCTGTGTTGCGTGGCGTTGTTGAGCAGGTTCGAGAAAACCTGAGCCAATCGCACCGTATCGGCATTCAAATAGATGGGATCCGCGGGTATATCCAGCACGAGATTGTGATTGCCTTGTTCGATCAAAGGCCGGCTGGTTTCAACAGCAACGGCAATCACCGATGCCAGTTCGACTTTTTCTTTGCGCAGTTCCAGCATGTTCCGGCTGATCCGGTTGACATCCAGCAGATCATCGATCAGTCGAGCCATATGCTGGATCTGGCGATCGATAAGCTCGACTGCCCATCTCAGATGAGGAGTCTCCGGTCCTTTGACATCCAGAACCTTTACGGCATAGCGTACCGGCGCAAGTGGATTGCGCAATTCATGCGCAAGCGTCGCCAGAAACTCATTCTTGCGGTGATCCGATTCTACCAATGCTTCCTCCAGATTTTTGCGACGAGTCAGATCGACGGAAACGCCGACAATCCGGAGCGGTGGACCTTCGTGATCCTGGACCACACGGCCGCGGTCCGCAATCCATACAACAGTTCCGTCGCCTCGAACCGCACGATATTCCACGTCGTAACTACCGGTCTCCATGGCCCTCTGAAAAGCTGCATCAAGCACACCGACATCGTCGATGTGTGCGGCATGTGAAATTCGGGAGTCGGAACCAAAGGAGCCGGCGGGAAAGCCAAAAAGGACTTCAGGGTTCGCAGACCATCGCATCTTCCCGGTCTGAAGATCCCAATCCCACGTTGCCACTTGAGCGACGGCGAGAGCCAGACGCAACCATTCTTCATTGTCCATCAACTCCCGATTGGCACTCGCCAGCTCGGTCGTACGTTCCAAAACCCTGCTTTCCAGTTGGTCTTTGGCCTGCCGCAATTCTTCCTGTACATTCTCGCGTTCGCTGACTTCCCCATTTAGTGCTTCAACGGCGGATGCCAGAGCACGTGTGGTTCGAAACAGATTGGCAAAAACCGCCACCTTCGATCGAAGGATGTCCGGATTGATGGGCTTGCTCAGGAAGTCGACGCCTCCTACACCGTATGCCTGCAGAATTTCCTTTTCGTCCAGGCTGTACGCGCTGAGAAAGAGAATTGGAATATGCCGGCTTCGTTTGCGCTGCTTGATCAATCGAGCCAGTTCCAACCCATTCGTCCCGGGCATCTTGATGTCCAGTATGATGGCGGCGAATTCATGCTGGAGAATTGCAAACAGGGCGTCATCTGCATCTTTTGCGCGGACGATGACATAGCCATTCGAATCCAGGATGCTTTCAAGAGCGTCGAGATTTCTGGGCTCGTCATCGACCAGGAGCACCTTGACTGTATCCATGGATTCTGTGGGCGAAGTGAACATTTCGTCAGGTCGTCGTTTCCAAAAATTGCGGGTTAAAAGCCGGAAAACCCACATGGGTTATCAAATGGTATATGGATACCATTCCGGTGGTCTCGGACTTCCCGTGGAACCGGTAAGCTGGTGGGGGGAGGACGTGCCAGCGGTATGAACCTATCCGCCTCAAATTCGGTCTCCTGCCATCGGTAGTCTTCAAAACGTCCTTTATTTTTAAGGCCTTGGAAGGGAAGACAGCCGGCCGCAAAAACTGAATCCCCGAGTCAAATCCAAGAAATCACGTGGGCTGTTTCAAAGCACAAGCGTCCGTAACTTGAAAGCTATAGCAGTCCAGGTTCCTATTACTCAAACGACGTCGCGCGGTTCGAGGAGCCGAGATTAGCAGAGAATTGGAAATTCAGGAATGGTTCGATTTTGAATTGTCGATCTTAGGATTTCCAGTGCATCAGGAAGCGTTCAGAATGCTTCAATTGGGCGTGGCCTCCGTTTTTCCGAATCGGGCTTCCACCTTAATCCAACTCAGGTTTTCAAACAGGGCCTCGACATACTTCTTTTTCTCGCTCGTGGGGTAGTCATAGACGAAGGCGTGCTCCCACATATCGAGGGCGAGGATGAGCCGGGGACCGGAAAGCAAGCCGATATGATGCTCCTCAACCCAATGCGGAATCAGATGACCCGTGTTGTGACAGTGATAGAGCATTGTCCAGCCGATGCCACGCGTCATGGCGACGCCTTTAAGGCAAGTGACAAGTTCATCAAAGGATCCGAAATCCTCTGTAATTTGTTTCAGAAACAGTCCTTCGGGAGCGCAGGCGGCCGGTCCTCCTTCGAACTGTTCAAAGAATAGTTCATGGTTTTTCATTCCGTTGTGTTCGTATGCCAATCGACTCTGGAGCAGGGACAATTCGTAGGCGTGATCTTCATCCTTCGGAAGTTCCCTGATGCGATTGACGATATGGTTTGAAAACTTCACATAGCCTGCATACAGCTCAAGATGCTCCTCGATGTTCTTTCGAGAGATACCTTGCAATTCCGGTATCTGAAACTGTTTTGCTGCATAGTAATCCACTGGATGGATTTTCGTGGATTGTTGGGCGGAATTTGAAGTCTTCCGCCCACCATCGTTCTTTCCGGTTTCTTTGGCTCCTTCGACAGGCTTCGCGCTCATGCGAATGTTCCTTTACTCTGAGCCTTTGTTGGATCCAGAGTGGCGAGCATGTTCGACAGGTCGTCGGCATGCTCCTCCTCCACTTTCAGGATCTCTTCCATCAGGCTTCGAGTAGTGGGATCGTCATTGCCGAGCCACCGGATGATTTCGGAATACGACTCGACGGCGATACGCTCCGCAACCAGGTCTTCGCGAATCATATCAACCAGGGAGCCGCCTTCGACATATTCCGAATGGCTGCGGGATGTCATGCCCTCCGGGTTGAAATTCGGCTCTCCCTGCAGTTGCGTAATCCGCTGTGCAATCTGGTCGGCGTGCGCCTGTTCCTCGGTGGCATGCTGCTGGAATTCCTGGGCGACAGGTTCGGCATTGATACCCTTCGCCATGTAGTAATGCCGTTTGTATCGCAGCACGCATACCAGTTCCGTTGCGAGAGCCTCATTGAGAACGTTGATCACTTTTTCGCGATCCGCCCGATAGCCCGTCGTGATTGGACCCTGTTCCATATGTCGACGTGCACGCAGGCGGATCTCCTTAATGTCGGTCAGAAATTCATTCATGGATTTCTTCCTGTCTTATTTGCCGGTTTTGGTTTTAGCGGACGAATAACGGGCCAGCGTCGTCGGGAAAGCCGACACCGTGCTGGGAGCGGAGGCAAGCTTCGTCCCGTTCAGAATGTCTTTGGCCGTGACATTGGCGCCGTACACTTCTTTGATGTCATCTTTGTCTGGCTTGATCACCACGCCTTTAAGCTCCAGACCGCCGAATAGTCCCTTACTTCGAGAGTAAGAAAGTATTTCCGCATTCAGCTTTGCATCTGTCTCGGCTCCTGCTTGTCGGCCAACCGGCCCGGCAGCTACGGAAACATCTCCTCCCAGTGTGAACTGGTCCGAGAGCAGACTATTCATCCCTTTGTCGTTCATCATCAGCATGACGAAATCCGTGGATTCCGCACCTATCTGCAAACCCACACTGCCGCCTCCTAGGTTGAAAAACGCCGGAGAAGTCCACCCTGTGGCGGTGCGACAGCTAGCGACTCCGCGTCCCCCGCGGCCTCCGACGATAAATCCCCCCTTCAGGACCGACGGAAAAACTGCAACGCATTTGGCGCGGTCGAGCAGGTCCTGGGGAACGCCTTTGTCCGGGGCATCCATGATTTCAGAGAACGCCTTAGAGGCTTTCTGTGATTGTTCAACCTGATCCTTGATGTCTTTGGATTGCGGTAACGCAATGCTGCTCATGCTCAATGTGAGACATGCGGCCATTGCTGCCTTTGCAGCGTGGACCAGTATTTTGCTTTTCATGATTCTCCTCCTTGTTGTTTCCTGCCTTCATACGTGCACGTGCATTTCCAAAAGAGGATCGGCGAACCGCAAATCTCCAGGCTTGTCCCGTGTTTAGCGGTCTCAGTCTGCATATATTCAACCGTCTCCGGATGAAATCTATTAATGGCTGGATTGCCAATCAGCGCGGGGAATGCTCGCGTGTCTGTCAGCGTTTTGGTTTGGAAGGGATATCGCCCGAGTTCACGAATTCATCCAGATCTCGTCCCGGATCGCGGGTATAGCCGTAGCGTTCCTGCAGTTTCCAAATGAACTTTTCGGCGTCGCCTCGGACATCATCCATCTCGTTGCCGGCCAACTTACCCCAACGATGACGGATGTCGCCCATCAACTGAAGCCACTTGCCCTTGATCAGGTCCGTTTTCACGTCAGGTCTCCTTTTCATATTCGAGTCGCGCAGGAAATAAATAATAGGGCACGTGCGGTTCCAAGTTCACTCCGTCACGAACGAATAGATATATTTCGACTTGACGGATATTTTATGGGGACGGCTGTTCAATTGTGGTTCTCAGGACGCATTCCATCGGTCCCAAAATGGAAATGAAATGCCACAGGTCAAACTCTGGAACTGGCGACGGACTCGCGGGTTGAAACGGATTCGGGCAGGTCTTCGAGCAGGACTTCCGCCCGATGATCCTTGAAGTCGTTTACCAGTACGAGAAATGGCTGGGGCTGAACCATTCCATCGACGGTAATGCTTGTCTTTGCCGAGCCGGATACACCGCGCCGAACTTCGATGTGATATGTCGTTTCATAATAGCGATAATCCACCGTGAACGATTTCCAGGCGGCCGGAATACAAGGAGCAAAGTGCAGCTTGTCCAAATTGCGGTGGATTCCCAGAAGTGATTCGGTGATGAGGCGGTACATCCAGCCTGCCGATCCGGTGTACCAGGTCCAGCCTCCGCGTCCGGTATGGGGTGGTACGGAGTACAAGTCGGCGGCAACGACGTAGGGCTCCACCTTATAAATAGCGATCGATTCCCTGGAGCCGCCATGGCGGATTGGCTGGATCATGGACCACAGCTCCCAGGCTTTCTCGTGGTCCTTCAATTCAGCAAACGCCATCGCGGCCCAGATTGCCGCGTGAGTATATTGGCCGCCATTTTCCCGCACTCCGGGCACATACCCTTTGATGTATCCGGGATCCAAGAGCGATCGGTCAAATGGCGGATCCAGCAGCTGAATCAGCGCATCGCTTCGACGTACCAGGCGCATATCGAGTTCCCGCATTGCCTGCCGCGAGCGTTCGGCGTTGCCTATACCCGACAGGACAGACCAGCTCTGTGCAATGGAATCGATCTGACACTCTTCGCTCGTTGACGATCCCAGCGGCTGGCCATCGTCGAAGTAGGCCCGGAGATACCATTCACCATCCCAACCATTCTTTTCGATGTTTCCGCGAAGTTGTTCTGCTTCGTGCCGGCAGCGTTCGGCGAATGTTTCATCGCCGTGCATTGTTGCCAGCTCTGCAAAATCTGTCAGGACACGGTAGAGAAAAAATCCCAGCCAGACGCTCTCTCCTTTGCCCTGAATGCCGACAAGATTCATCCCGTCGTTCCAATCGCCGGATCCCATTAGAGGCAAACCATGCTCGCCGAATTGCAATCCGCGAAGAATCGCCTGCGTGCAGTGTTCATACAGCGTCGCTGTTACCGGCGATCGTTCGGGAAGATCGTAATAGGAGTCTTCACTCGGCTTGACGGCACGTCCGTCGATGTAATGAACCGATTCGTCCAGCACACCCTTGTCACCGGTTGCCATCACATACCTGCAGGTCGCAAGCGCCAGCCAGAGGAAATCGTCGGAGCAATGCGTCCGCACCCCTCGATTTGAAGGTGGGTGCCACCAATGCTGGACATCACCATCCCGAAACTGATGCTCCGCGCATCGCAGCAGATGTTTGCGGACGAGCAGCGGTTCGGAATGAATGACAGCCATCGAATCCTGAAGCTGATCTCGAAATCCGAATGCGCCGCCCGGCTGGTAATATCCGCTGCGTGCCCAAAGGCGGGAAGCGAGTGTCTGGTAGAGCAGCCACCCGTTACCGAGCAGATTCAGCGCCGCATCGGGAGTTTCCAGATGCAGTACGCCGAGAGTGCGGCTCCAGTATGCCTGGACTTCCTCGAGCGCATGACGAGCCGCGTCAGATCCTCGAAAGCGGAATAGAAGTTTGCGGGTGGCGTCCGTCTCCCGACCTGCGCCAAGCGTGAAAACAAATTCGCGCTCCTCACCATCGGCAAGATCAAATGAAACCTGGAGTGCCGCGCAGGGGTCCAACCCCGCCCCCGTTCTTCCCGACAGGCGCGCTTGCATCATTGCGGCAGGATTTGCAGCCGATCCGTTGCGGCCGAGGAATTCCGTTCTATCACAGCAATGAGTCCGTGTGGAATCGTCCACATCAAAAAACGCAACTCGATCCGCGAAGTCAGAGCTGTATGGATTTCGAACAAATATGGCTCCGCTCGTATCCGTTGTTGTCACCAGATGCATTGCGGATCGTGCGCGCAAATCCGACAAAACCCATTCCACGTAACCAGTCACCGAAAGCCTGCGGGAGCTTCCAGACATATTCCGGATTCGGACAACGGAGAATTTCACCGGCGAATCGATCGCGACGTAAGTACACAATTCGGACTGGATTCCGTCCTCCGTATGTTCAAAAACCGAATAGCCGAATCCGTGACGGGTGACGTACGGCGTGCTTCCGGGACGCGGCAGACTCGAGGGAGACCAGAAATATCCGGATTCTTCATCTCGAACATAGAAAGCCTCTCCGCCGGAATCGCAGATTGGATCATTGTTCCAGGGCGTCAATCGGAATTCATGGGCGTTCTCGCTCCATGTATTTGCCGTTCCTGCATCCGAAACGACTGTTCCAAATGACGGATTCGCCAGGACATTCACCCACGGTGCGGGTGTCCTTTGATCGGCCGATGTGGAGATTACATATTCGCGGCCATCTTGCGTGAATCCTCCATGGCCATTGAAAAACAGCAGGTCCGGCCGCGGAAGGATTGGAGAGATTGTAACCGGAGCCGCTTCGCGGCTGCGACTTCGAAACAGCCGCAGCTGAGGACCATTCGCTTTCGGCAAATCGGATGTTCGTCCACGGTCCAGCTGATCGGTCAATGGTCCATCCTCATCGGAAAGCAACACCCGGGCCACCGTCTGGAGCAGAATGCGGTCCTCGGCCGAGATCTGGTCCGCAAATCGAACAAGAATGCCACCGGGCTGATTCATGGATTTCGCTCCAATGCCCGTGGCGATCATTCCGATGATTTCATCGTGAAGAGGCTGCCGATATCCTGACAGGTCCTCGTTCCAGATCACCAGGTCTACGGCAAGACCTTTCATCCGCCAATAGGCATGCGCATGAACCAGCTGGCGTACGATTTCCAATCGCGAAGCGTCCGAAATCCGAAGCAGTACGATAGGCAAATCTCCGGAAATGGAATAGGCCCACAATCCCGATTGGGGCCGGCGATTCCGGATGAGAGTGGCCGGATCCGCTCGAAGCGAGGCGTTGGAATAAATGACCGAACCTGCGATTCTGCCGTATATCTGAGCATCACTGGCTGCTGCATTGATCTGTCGGAGAACCACCTGTGCGTGTGTCCAGGCGAGATCAAAGACTCGATCTCCAAAGCGTGCATCTTCGTATTTTTCGGCAAGGGCCACACAGGCTTCCCGGCTGTCCGCAATCCCCGTAACCACATTCAGGGTCGCCGTTTCTTCCGGCTTCAAAGTGATTCGGTTGCGAATTGCAACAATCGGGTCGAGAACCGAGCCCGCGGTTCCCGACAGCGACGTGGAATTCGCAATCGGGTCGGCGCACGTCCTGCCTCGTCCGATGAAACGCCCACGATCCGTTTCATAGGATGGGTCGCCGGTAGTTTCTCCCTGAACCACAACGAGGTGAAACAACCACGGTGTGGGATCGCCCGCCGAACGGGGGCGTCGCGTACACAGGATTGTTCGGCGGTCCGGAATAATTTCGGTCTGGAT
>Ga0163163_10000677_pt1 | contig 29135 bp, 24 predicted proteins | sample S65metaG_FD_119766 | JGI IMG/M metagenome (GOLD analysis project Ga0163163, IMG submission 119766) | Switchgrass rhizosphere microbial communities from Kellogg Biological Station, Michigan, USA - S6-5 metaG | ecosystem: Host-associated > Plants > Roots > Rhizosphere > Soil | place: USA... | reverse complement strand
TTCACAATGCCGATGATCAACGCCCCGTTTTGCTTCGCGTTCTCAATGGCTACCAGCGTATCCGCCGTTTCACCGCTCTGCGACACCGCGATCACGATATCTCCCTTATTGATGATTGGATTCCGGTACCTGAACTCCGAAGCATATTCAACTTCAACAGGCGTTCGGCATAATTCTTCAATTACATATTCTGCGATCAATCCTGCGTGCCAGGATGTGCCGCATGCAATAATGATGATGCGTTGCGCGGCTACGATTTGATCCATGTATTTCTCAATGCCACTCATCTTGATCTCCGCGTGAGACTGGTCCAATTTTCCGCGGAGGCTGTCGAAAATGCTGCTGGGCTGTTCGAAAATTTCCTTCAACATGAAATGTTCGTATCCGCCCTTTTCAATGGCAGCAAGTTCCAGGTCGAGCTTCTGAATAAATGGCGTTTGCTTTTCGTTTCCCAGATTCTTCAGAATGAGTTCATCGGGCTTGATGATCGCCATTTCATAGTCATTCACATACACTACCTCTTTCGTATACTCGATGATGGGAGAGGCATCACTTGCCAGGAAGTGTTCACCCTTTCCCACACCAATCACGAGAGGGCTTCCTTTCCTGGCGGCGATCAGTGTGTCTGGTTCATCTACGCTGAGCAGGATGATCACGTAGGCACCCACTACTCTTTTTAAAGCAATTCTGGCTGCTTCCTCAAGACTGCAACCATTATTATCCTGGATATCCTGGATGAAATTGAGCAGAACTTCAGAGTCGGTATCACTTTTAAAATGATATCCCTTGTTGATGAGTTCCTGCTTGAGAGGGGCGTAGTTTTCGATAATTCCATTATGGATCATCGCCAATTTCCCATTGGCAGATGAGTGCGGGTGAGCGTTCCTGTCACTGGGCTCGCCGTGCGTAGCCCAACGCGTGTGTCCTATACCGATACGCCCATGAATATCCTTCCCGATGGCAAATTCTTCCAGGTCTGCCACCTTTCCTTTCTTCTTATATACTTTAAGTCCCTCGTTCAGCAGGGCAATGCCGGCGCTGTCATAGCCCCGGTATTCGAGGCGTTTCAGGCCCTTTAAAATGATAGGATAAGCCTGGCGGGGACCAACATATGCAACAATACCGCACATAGACGTCGTTTATTAGGTTAGGTTATAATTAAATTCAAAAGTCAAAAGTCAACCTGCCTGCCGGCAGGCAGGAATTCAAAAGTGCAGGATACTTGATCTGCCTCAAACTTTTTTATTTTTAATTCTGACTTTTGAATTTTAAGGCTAAATATACCCCTAAGCGGGTAATAATACTCCGCGCAGGAACAGGTAAGCAACCGAGAAATAAATCACCAGACCAGTCACGTCCACCAGGGTGGCCACAAACGGAGCTGAAGAAACAGCCGGGTCAGCGCCCAGTTTCTTTAAAATCATTGGCAACATGGAGCCGCTCAGGGTTCCCCAAAGTACCACGCCAATTAACGAAACACCCACGGTAAATCCGATCAGGTAGGTGTGTTCGCCATAAATGTGCGTGACCGAGTTCCAGATAAACACCCTGAGCATCCCGATGATTCCAAGAATTGTACCCAGCATGATTCCTGAAATGATTTCCCTGCGCATAACGCGCCACCAGTCGTTAAGTGATATCTCATTCATAGCCATCGCCTGGATAATAAGGGTTGAAGCCTGTGACCCACTATTACCCCCGCTTGAAATGATGAGAGGAACGAAGAGGGCCAACACTACCGCTTTCGCAATTTCATCCTGGAAAAAAGTCATGGCGGTTGCCGTCAGCATTTCTCCAAGAAAAAGCACAACCAGCCAGCCGATTCGCTTTTTGAACAACTTAAATAATGGCATCTCCAAATAGGGCTCGTCCAACGCTTCGGTACCACCTATTTTTTGAATGTCTTCACTGAATTCTTCGCTGGCAATCCACAAAACGTCATCGATGGTAACGATGCCCAGGAGGATATCGTTGTTATCTAAAACGGGAAGGGCTACCCGATTATTCATCTTAAACGCTTCATTCGCCTTTTCCTGGTCATCATTTACATTGAGGGCGATATAGCGGTAGTCAATAATTTCAGAAACAATCTTGTCAGGACTTGCAAGCAGAATCTGGCGAATGGGGATGTCATCAATAAATTTACCGTTCTCGCCAACCACATAAATCACGTCGATGGTTTCACTGTCTTTGCCAACTTCACGAATATGTTCGATTGTTCTGCCAACCGTCCAATCCTGTCCAATTGCGATATAGTCAGGTGTCATCAACCGGCCCACGCTTCCTTCAGGATAACCCAAAAGCGAAAGCGTAATTTTTCTTTCTTCCGGATCCAAAAGCTTGATCAATTCACGAACGACTTCAGTTGGCAATTCTTCCAGGAAAGCGGTACGGTCGTCAGCAGGAAGTGCATTCAGGAGTTCTGCGGTTTTGAGCGGGGGCAATAATTGGATGACACGCTTTTGAATAGGAAGGTCCAGGATCTTGAATGTGCTGGCCGCCCGATGTATAGACAGGCTGGAGATGATTTGCGTTTCGAAATCTTCATGCTCGTAAATCAGGTCCGCAACATCGCTGATATTTTGATGATTGAGGAATTCCTGGATTTCCAGTTTATTGTCGCCGGCGATTAGTTCTTCAAAATGTTCGTGCAAACTTTTCTCCGTTAACTCCATGCCTACGGTCGATTTTGCGCTAAGGTAAAGATTGTTTGCAGTATTATTTTTTTGCGTAGAATTGTCTGCACTTTATCAAGATGATCAAGCCATACCTGCAAATTATTCAGACTGAAGAAAAGGGGAGGGGAATCATTACCCGCGAGCGCATACCCGCAGACACCATTATTGAGGTCTCACCAGTCATCGTTATGACTTCTGAGGCCAGGACACACCTGGATAAAACATTATTGCACGATTATATTTTTGAATGGGGTCCCGATAAAACAAATTGTTGTGTTGCGTTGGGATACATATCGCTGTATAACCACGATTACGAAAGCAACTGCGAATATTTTATGGACTATGAAGATGAGACGATCATGATTAAGACCATCCGCACCATCGCCGCAGGAGAAGAGCTAACCATAAATTACAATGGTGATTGGAATGATCGTCAAAAGTTGTGGTTTGACGCACTTTAGAGTTCAGAGTTCAAAGTTCCGAGTTCAGAGTTAGAGAAATCCAGCATCCAGCATCTTTATCCAAAATCTACAATCCACAATCCACAATCTAAAAAAAGGGCATCCCGCCCAAGCTTTTCAGCCCGCAGGATGCCAGAAAAACCAAAAACCAAAATCTTAGTCTGTTAATCGACCACCGGCATCGATCCAATCGGTGATCTTCTTCTTATCGGTTGCGGATAATTGGGGGCCTCCAAACGGCATGTCACCGATATCAACAGCATGCGTTTTAATATCATTCTTTTCTCTAATCACTGTGCAATCCTGCGTAAAGTCCAGGCCAGCTTGAGGAGCAGGTCCTGAATGACAACCGGGTATTGCACACCGGGTGCTAACCAGGTTGCGCACTGCAGACCACAAGGGTCCGTTCGTAATCGCCTTGGTGTTGATAGTTACATTTGCTGTGGCGGTACATCCCTCTCCGTCCTTCACAGTTACCGTGTAGGAGCCTGCAGGAAGCGAATTGAAGTTTCCACTTGTTTGAAACCCGGTGCCGGTAATTTGATAGGTCAAACCCGTACTGCCAGAGCCTGTAGCGGTAATGGTACCGTTCGCCGTACAGGGATCGGCGTCAGTTCCAGTAGCCGTTACCGTTATATTCTTGCCCGCACAACTGCTTGGCGGGGGAGGGGGTGGAGCGGGGTCTCCACCCTTGCTACAGGCGAGTCCCATAGTTAAGAGCAAAGCGATGCCATAGCCATATTGAATGGCTTTGAAAATTCTTGTCATAGTCCTTATTTAGTTTGTGGATTGGCCTTCTTAAGTGACCATTTCGGTTTGTACTTTAAGCCGATGTTCATACCATAGCTGTTCAGGTCAACACTACCCAGGCCAACACCTCGCAATGCAAACTTCAGATAAGGCTCCGCCTGCACGGAAAATGAACCAAAATTTTGTTCATAGCCAGCTGATAGATTACCAATACTGAACCAGTATGCATCATTCGTAGGGGTGGATTTGTACTTATAACCATATTGTCCGGTATAATAATAATAATGGTATCCGTAATCCTCGGTTTTCATAAAGTAGGTGGAAACGCCAGCACTCGCGAAAATCGAATAATTCTTCTTTACAACAATATTATACCTCACGTTGATTGGCAGATCCCACATGTTACAGCTTCCATTCACCATACTCAGGTAAACAGTATCTGTCCAATAGCCCTTCGGCGCATGATAATCTTCACCCTTTGCATTATAGTACTTCCTGTTATACATTAGCCCTGTGTTGATCTGCCAGCGCCTTGACAAATTATAACCCAGCGTAAGTCCAACATTATACCCGGCCTGGTCGCCCTGAGTGCTGTGCACCTGGCTTCTGTCGGGGCCCACTACAATTCCAATTTCAAATGGACGGAATTGGTCGTTTGCCGTTTTTCGATCCCTGGTTGTTGTGACATAAGTAGTAACCGGAGCCGAACCATTCAGTTTAGGATTAGCTTCATTTAACCGTGCAAAACTGAAGTCTTTCTTTTCCGTATTCAGTTCGGAAACATGAAAAAAAGAAACATCGGTCGATACGTTGCGGTCGTTGGAATTGGAATTGTCAAGGTGTGTACCGCCTCCGGATTGTCCCGGACGGTTTTGCGTCCTGTTTGCAGCGATACCCGGGCCGCTACCGGCAATTACGCTCTTGTTGTTCCCTTTTCCTGTATTTCCCGTAATCAAATCTTTACTACGGCCCTTATCGAACTGGGGTTGCCTGGCGTTCGCGAAAGTTTTCTTGTTGTTAGCCGCCTTGCCATGGTCCAAATTGTCTTTGGATGCCGGGGTATTACGGTCCCGGCTAGCCGAAGCTTCTTCAGGGGTGTCATTCTTCTCTTCAGCGCTTGCATCGGTTGTGGCATTTGAAGGTGCGTCAGCAGGGTTTGCAGCTTCTTTTGAGGCACGGGTATTTGCGGCGTCATCTCCTGGTTTCGGCTGGGTTAATGTAGCTGATCCGGTTTCCAGGTCTTGATTCCGGGAATTATACAGCAATGCCGAACCTCCGCCAACAAGCAGCAGCAGCAATAGTAGAAGCCAGTATTTCCTGTCCTTGTCCTCTTTCCGAATGGGCATCTCCCGGTCCAGTCTCTTATGGAGACTCTCCCAGGCTGGAGGGGCTGCATCCGGCTCATAGCGATCGGCGGCGTCCCTACTCAGTCTGTCCAATTCGTTATCGTCAAGGTTATGCATAAGCCTTAAACTGAATTTTTTTTTGAATGATCTTTTTGAGGTTTTCTCTCGCTTTCGACAAATTCGATTTAGATGCTCCCACCGTTATTCCAAGCTGCTTGGAAATTTCCTCGTGACTTAATCCATCGACTACAAAAAGGTTGAACACCGTTCGGTAGCCGGGCGATAGCAATCTGATTGCCTCTATGAGTTCCTTATATGACAGTGTATCGATTCCGGTAGCACCATGGTCAGGAATATTTTCCGTTTCCTCAGCTAACCCGTGGTTGCGATTGAGATGGCTGTACTTCCGGTAGTGGTCGATGCAGGTATTGACCAGGATTCTTTTAAACCAGCCCTTCAGAGCAGAAAGGATATCAGGGTAACGGTTGATTTCGAATTTTTCAATGTTCTTGAATAATTTCACAAACCCCTCACTCACCAATTCCTCAACTTCCTCGTATTTGTTTGTGTACCTATAGCAGATCTTTACCGCAAACCCATCCAAAAGGCCATACAATTCCTTTTGGCTGCTTCTCTCATTGCGGCAACATCCCTCTATGACTTCCCTAATTTTCGCTGCGTTAGTGTCCAAAGGAAAAATTTTGCCAATTTTCAGTCGGTCCTCATTAAAATACAAAAAATTAAGGGTTTGACCATCAATACGTTTGACGCATTAACAGGGTTGCCTCGACTCGATTTTAATGTTTAACTATCTCCTACTGTCTTGGGAATGAACACTTTACATTATTTGTAGCGGCTCAAGATTGCAAGGACCTCGCGCAGATAGTGACCTCCAAATAAGTTTAAATGTACCAGTAGTGGATAGAGTTGGCAGATTTCAAGTCTTTCTTCCCATCCCGACAGGAGTGGATAGGCGTGCTGGTAGGCATCATAAAAAGCAGAGTCAAAGCCGCCGAATAGCCTGGTCATTGCCAGGTCCATTTCACGATGACCGTAATATACTGCAGGATCGTAAATGATGGGCAAACCGTTTGATTGAGCGCTAAAATTACCTGACCAAAGGTCGCCATGAAGGAGGGCAGGAGACTCGCCTGGAAAGATCGAAGGTAGTTTCCTTGATAATCCCTCGGCCCAATCCAGGTGATGCGACTCTAATTGTCCTCTTTTGAAGGAAATGATGATCAATTTGCCTACCCGCTGGTGAAAATAGAAAGCAGACCAGTCAAAACTCGGATTATTCGTCTGTGGAAGGCTGCCAATATAATTGTCATGGTCCAGCCCGAAATCTTTACATGTCTTTTGATGCAACGCGGCAAGCCCCTCTCCAAATTTTCGCCAAAAAGAATGGCTGGCTTCACCCTTGCTAAAATATTCTAATACAAGGTAAAGTTGCTGATGAAACTGTCCATGAAACAGCGGCTTTGAAACCGGCAATGCATCTGCAGAAGCCAGTAGCGAAAGCCCCTGCGCTTCCTTTTCAAAAAAGTCAAGCCCGTAAAGCGAAGAATTGTGTTTGATGAAATAGTTGCCGACGGAAGTCTTTACCAGGAAGGAATGATTGATATCACCTCCTCTGATGGTCTCCGTATCGGTTATACGTACGGGTTGGTCCAGATAGGCAGTGAGTTTTTCCTGCAAGTGAGCGATGAAAGCCGGGTTCATTCAAAAAATTATTGGGTAAGAACGAAAGAAAACCAAATCAATTATCTGATCAGCACAGTATTTCCTTTCATATTAAATCGCTTGCCCGTGTCTTTGTGTGTATAGGCTAACACCCACGTGTAGTTGCCAGTGGGCTGCTTTTTTCCTCCAACGGTGCCATCCCATTTTACCTTCCAGTCCCTGGTTTCAAAAACCACCTGTCCATAACGATTATAGACCCTGAAAATGAGATCGGATGCTTTATAGGCATTCAGGGGATACAGGTAATCATTTAACCCATCTCCATTGGGTGTGAAAGCAGAAGGAACGTCAATCCTGCAATTCGCAACCACCTTCAACGATTTTGAAATGGTATCGCCACAACCCGCACTGTTGAAAACGATAAGACGAACGGGGAACAGATGATCGGTGAGATCAATGGGATAAAACTGTGCGACGGGTACCGGGTCGGTACTTCCGTTGCCATTGCCGAATTCCCAGTTCCAACGGGTGACACTGCCCTTGCTTCGATCACGGAAAAGAGCGCTGTCCTGCGGGCAAAGGGCCTCGGGCAATTCGAAATCTGCCTTTACAGCGTCATTTAGTACAACCGTTGTAGCAATCGTGTCTGCACAAAATCCATTGGAAACGGCGAGCGCAACCTGGTATTCACCCAAAGCCGGTAACTGAACCTGCACCTGTTGGGAGTTTGCCGGGCTATTGTTGATCACCCAATTCCATTGTGTCACGCCATGTGCACCATCATGCAAAAAGTCTACAATGTCTGTTACACAACCCGGCGTGACGTTGTAATTAAAGTAAGCAGACACTGTGTCCTTGATTGAAAAGTTTAATGAAGACCCCGCGGGCGTTGCCTGTCCGCATTCGTCAATTAAAGTATTGCCATCCGTTCCATTTCCCAGCGTGATAGTATATTGTCCGCCTACAACCATTGGCTGCGAAAGCTGAACATTGATGATTTTGCTGAGACCATTGGCACTACATTCACCAGCTGCATTAGAAACTGTGACTCCTGCAGGTCCGGTGACTTTGAAATCAGATCCATCCGCTGCAATACTGTTGCATCGAATATTTTTGCGGAAGAACAGTTTCAGTTGTGAAGGCGAGCAGGTTAACGCTCCCATACTGTCCATAGGTGTGGGCAGAAGCGGGAAAACCGTAAAATTTGAAATGGCGCCAACAGCTACTGAATTATCACAATAATCTTTGAGTGTATTGCCGTCAGTTCCATTTTTTGCAACAACTGAATAATTTCCCGGAGGAAGTGCCTTGTCAAGCGTCAGTGTCAAAAACTCCATGTCGAAGTTTTCATTGCAACCAGCACCTGTTGCAGAAACGACATTTGCGAGTGAAGGACTTATATTGAAATCTGAACCATTGTTAACGAGGCTCTGGCATTTCATTTTTTTATTCAGATGAACTGTAATAGTTGTTGCGTCACAGCTCGTTGTTGTTTCAAGTAAACCTGGTTTAGTCGTGTCTGTGATGCTCGCTGTGCCACCCCCAAACGATAAACTATAACCACTCTGCGTTTGTGTAAAATGACTGATTAATAAAAGATAGTCATGTCCCTGTTGGAGCGTGGGCATAACGCTGAATAAATCCTTTCCATAACCTGCGCATACAACAAGACTTTTCCCCGCAGAAGAAGCGCCGGTAAGCCCACTTTCTCCCGACCAGTTGCAGGCAACAAACAGATTGCGATTCGTATACACTTCATTTGGATTTCGGCCCGTTACATCCCATAACTGCCAGTCGTAGTCATCACCGAGGTCAATGGGCGTAATCAGGAATCCGAGGGTTCCGCTGGAAAAGCATTTGAATTTGTACCAGAATGGATTTGTGTCGGTGATGGGATCGCTCGTACAGGGACTTGGTACAAACTTATTGCCGCAAAGCGGGACGGTAGTTTGATTAAATGTGTTGGTACCACAAACCGGGAACGCGGTAGATGGATTTTGTCCCAAGGTGGTACAAACCTGTGTCATCCCCACGATTACACAAAGCAGAAAACTTACCGATAAACCAGCGTGTTTTAGTGCCATACCGACAGACGCCCTTTTGGACATTATCACTTTAAAAAATGACTTCGGCATGCGCCTGGGTCAGGATTGATTTGAGGTGGTTAACAATTTTCAAATATATGACTTAGAGGCTTACGATTTCGTTGTATGAACGTTATCAACAATTAGATTATTTTGAAAAGATTGAAGAGAGGGTCGATTTCGCAGAAATAAATTCGGGAATGGTTAAGGTTTGGGCGCGAAATCCTGGTTTGTTACCGGGAGGGATGTAGGCACCGTGACAACATTAAACCCGAAATCTGAAGCCTGGTGGCACTTGTTGCAGGTCTCAGTGAGAACCTGATATTTTCTTTTGAAATCATTGGGGTCCGCGTGCGTGATTGCGTTGACAACGCTGTCGAGCGCAGGTCGGATCATGGAAACCATTTTTGATTCCTTTCTGTCTTTGTTGAACATTTCAATATCGTCTAGTGACTCGATGATTTCGTGCACTTCAAAATCTGCCAGCTTCCAGTTGGATTTCGTTCCTGCGAACCAAAGCTTGGCGTGATGCATTTGTATGCCCGACATGAATTCACCTAATCCTGGATGATAGCCTGCATCAATCTTCATTTTAAGGCTGTCGATGACCGCTTTATCTGCGTCGGCCGAGTTGGTGTGCACAAGACAGCCCTGAAAAATGATCGTGGAAAATATGATAAATATGGTGTGGTGCAATTTCATGAAACTTCAAGGTCTTAGTTCTTGGTTCCTGGTTTTAAATTTCAACTAAAAACCAGGAACTGAGAAACAGGAACTATAATTTGAAGTTAATTAATTTTAGCCAGGTTCGGATTTGCGATTGTTGTCGTTAAGGCCTGAAGAATCGTTCATATTTCTGAACCGCCGACTTGAGTTTTGCGGCACCGGTTGCACTTAATTTTGCAGTAGGCATAGCTTTCGCGCTAATCCCATTCTTCTCCGCCCGCTTTGTCCAGATGCCCGCAAATTTTCCATTGATCACGAAAAAATGAACGGCTGCATTGCCTTCAACCCTGATATCCGTTTTGCCTTCTCCGCGAAGTTGAAATGCACCCCGGTTCCTATAGCTCATTCCAAACTCATCGTAATCCGGAACAAGAAAGCTTCCAGTCGCATTCATCTTTGCCGGCGCTTTTGTGTCATTGTATATCAGCATTCCATTCGATGAGCTAACCTTCTTAAATTCGTCTCCCAATGCATCAACACCCGTTTGAAGTTCTTTGATGGTGAGTCCTGACCAGTAGGCCATGTCCTGGATGGTGGCAGGGCCACGACTTAAAAAATACCGCCTGCAGATTTCAACCAGCGCTTCTTTCTTTTCAAGTTGCCTGGCGTTTGGTGCACGTTCATCCAGCAATGCATAGGTAAATTGCTTTCCCTGCCTGGGACCGCTGCAGATAATTTCCTCCAGCTCTGCTTCCATCAAAAAAAAGCTCATTCGCTCGTCATCTGTGTTGAGCTTCGCCTCGTTGAAAATCTTCTTCAATGCATTTCGATCAAGGAAATTTTTGTTCTCCAGGGATTTCGCAAGGAGCGCATTGCCTTTCTTCAACATTTTTACATCCATTTCCATTTTTGTGAAATGCGATTTCATAATTCTTCTGATCCTCGGCGCAGTAAACCTGGTAAGCCAACGAATATCAGCCGGACAAACAAAATGCCAGGTGGGTCGCAACAAATGTGTGCGAAGGATAGAGCCTTCATTGAATGCCTTATCCATATCAACTTCTGTCAAACCTTTCAAACGCAGTCCCATGGCCCATTTTGCCATGGAGAAATCCTGTGCCTGCATAGCAAGCATCCAGTCCAGTAATTGGTCAGGCGTGCTGAATTCCTGACGTATAATTTGTTGATTTGATAAGCGCCGCAGAATAATTTCGGTGTTGGTCATTTGGGCCGCTTTTTCTTGGCTGAGATCGATTTCACGATGGTGTTTCCTTTGATAATCTCGCTATCATCTTTGACTCTCAACATCGAATTTGCCCATGCTTCTTTTACCAGCGTCTTTATATATGCAGCGGGAAACTTGTCCGGGCTTTCAACCTTCACGTAGCGATATTGGTTGCCCTTGCCCTCCAGCAATTTTTTAGGATCAGCGATTTGGCTTCCCCAATAAAATCCAAAATGGCAATACCTGGGCAGGAGCGCAACAGAACAAAAAACATGACTTTGCTTTTCTGTCGGAGCCCACCCAAAAGCGACAGCATTATAGTTATCGTAAATCAATTCATTTGCGTCAGGGTAAAGATCCCATACAAAATCCCGCAACCACATGGCGGTGTCCTGAACGTGTCTAGGATAGGGAGAAATAAATTTCCGGAGATCCTTATTATCCTTTTTGCCCATAGTGAAGAATTGATAGGGCAGGGGGGAATAAAAAACCGTCACTGCATTATCGCAGTGACGGTTGGAGATTTAAGCAAATTCTCTTCTGATAATATTCAATGCACCGCCTGCTTTGAACCATTCAATTTGTTGGTCATTGTAGGTGTGGTTGACGAGAATGGTATCTTTCGTTCCATCCTCATGATGTAATACCAGGGTTAATGATCTTCCCGGCGCAAAGCTGGTCAATCCTTCGATGTCGATGGTATCATTTTCCTGGACCTTGTCGTAATCAGCCTTATCAGCAAATGTGAGCGCCAGCATGCCCTGCTTCTTCAGGTTTGTTTCGTGAATCCTCGCGAAAGACTTAACAAGCACGGCCCTCACACCAAGATGACGGGGTTCCATTGCTGCATGCTCACGACTGCTGCCCTCACCATAGTTTTCATCACCCACTACAATCGTTCCGATACCAGCAGCCTTGTATGCACGCTGGGTCTTAGGAACGGTTCCATATTCACCTGTAAGCTGGTTCTTTACATTATCAGTCTTTTCATTGAAAAAGTTGAGAGCACCAATCAACAGGTTGTTACTGATATTGTCTAGGTGCCCGCGGTATTTCAACCAGGGTCCGGCCATGGAGATATGATCCGTGGTGCACTTTCCTTTCGCCTTAATGAGCAATTTCAGGCCACGCAGATCAATGCCTTCCCAGGCTGGGAATGGATCAAGGAGCTGAAGCCTTTGCGATTTTGGATCAACCTGCACCCTGATATCACTGCCATCAGCAGCAGGTGCCTGATAACCTGGATCATCTACGGCGAAACCTTTTGGAGGCAGTTCATAACCGGTAGGAGGATCCAGTTTTACATTTTCACCTTTTTCGTTTACCAAGGTATCTGTCAGTGGATTGAAATTCAAATCGCCTGCAATTGCCAGCGCGGTTACCAGCTCCGGCGAACCCACAAAGGCCAGTGTATTCGGATTTCCGTCAGCACGCTTTGCAAAATTTCTATTGAATGAGTGCACAATGGTATTGCGCTCCTGTTTTTCTGAACCCATCCTGTCCCACATGCCGATGCAGGGTCCACAGGCGTTGGCAAATACGGTAGCACCAATCTTGCTGAACACATCAAGGAATCCATCTCTTTCGATTGTATACCGAACCTGTTCGCTTCCTGGCGTAATGGTAAATTCTGCTTTCGTCTTCAATCCCTTTTCTGCAACCTGTCGTGCAAGACTAACCGCGCGACTGATGTCTTCGTAAGATGAGTTGGTGCAGCTACCGATAAGTCCGACTTCAATTTTTGTAGGCCAGTTGTTTCTTGCGGCCTCTTCCTTCATTTTGGAAATGGGCGTCGCAAGATCTGGTGTGAACGGTCCATTCAGGTGCGGTTCCAATTCTGAAAGATTGATCTCAATAACCTGGTCGAAATATTTTTCAGGATTTGCATATACTTCAGGATCTGCGGTCAGATGTTCTTTGATACCATCAGCCATTGCAGCAACATCTTCGCGACCTGTCGCCTTGAGATAACGGCTCATGCTTTCATCGTAACCGAAAGTTGATGTGGTTGCGCCGATTTCCGCACCCATATTACAAATGGTGCCCTTTCCGGTACAGCTCATGGAAGTGGCGCCTTCTCCAAAATATTCCACAATGGCACCCGTGCCTCCCTTAACTGTCAGTATTCCCGCAACACGGAGAATCACATCTTTAGGCGCCGTCCAGCCATTGAGCTTACCCGTTAGTTTAACGCCGATCAGCCTGGGGAATTTCAATTCCCACGCAAGCCCGGCCATCACGTCGCAAGCATCCGCACCACCCACACCAATGGCCACCATGCCAAGTCCGCCTGCGTTCACCGTATGGCTGTCGGTACCAATCATCATCCCACCAGGGAAAGCGTAATTCTCCAACACCACCTGGTGAATAATGCCGGCACCCGGTTTCCAGAATCCGATGCCGTATTTATTGGAAACAGAAGAAAGGAAATCATATACTTCACTGCTTTCCTGGATGGCGCGCTTCAGGTCAACAGCACTGTTTTCTTTGGCAACAATCAGGTGATCGCAGTGTACGGTTGAAGGAACCGCTACTTTGGTTCGGCCGGCTTGCATAAACTGAAGCAAGGCCATCTGGGCCGTCGCATCCTGCATGGCTACGCGATCGGGAGCAAAATCAACATAGCTTTTTCCTCTTTCAAAGGCCTCAGAGGCCTCTCCCTGCCAGAGGTGGGCATATAAAATCTTTTCGCTAAGTGTGAGTGGCCTGCCTACAACTTTTCGTGCTTGTTTCACCCGGGCGGGGAAATTGGCATAGACCTTTTTAATCATGTCCAGATCGAATACCATTGTATCGTATTTAAGTGAGGTTGAATAAGAACTGAGGCGCAGAAATGCCGGAAGGTAAATCCTTTTGAATAAGGGTCATACTGGGTTTTTCCACCCCGCGAATTTATCGAAATTGGCGGGTTTTGCCAAACTGGATTCAATCCCGCCAACGGCGGCACTGAATCCTTGAATCTTAAATCTTTCTGGTTAACTTTGCAGTATGAATCGCTTCAGGCATTTTATTGAGTGGCATGTCTTCGGCGTTTGCTCCTACCTTGGTGAAAAAATGGGAGTGGCTACATCTACCATCCGGAAATATTTCATCTATATTTCTTTTTTGACGATGGGGTCGCCAGTGATCATTTATCTGTTCGTAGCTTTTTGGATGAATATAAGAAACTACATCATCAACGCCAGAAGAAACCCTGTGCGATACCTTTAACAGGGATTTCTATCCCCTCATCACGATGCCCAACGAAAACTACTAAATTGCCGTACCTTTATTGTCCTCAAACCTTACTCCTGCTCCAAGCATCCATTCCAACTAAAAGCAAACTAGAACCCTACTGCATCAGTTAATTTGGTTAACAAAGTTAATCATGTTACCAGGCCTGTTGTTGCATGGCTTGAATTGATCAGTAAACCCAATTAACCTTGTTAACCTAATCAACTGATTACCTGTTGCTGACACCTTAATGACCGATTCGGGTATTCTATTGACTCAGCCGGGCACTTCAGAGATTTATCGCAACGTACTTTTGTGCTCCGAAATTTTTGAAAGGCTGGCCTGATTTATTATGACCCGTTTTTAAAGTCGATGTCCATGAGAACCTGGGCGCTTTTTTAAAAGCCCCCTTTACTAACCCGGTCCCATACCTGCGGATCAAGAACATGAGAAAGAATATGAAGATCGTACCCGGATTCCATACCCTAATTGAAGAATCCAGGTCCGTGAGAACTCAGGTGTCTTTGGTTGCTCAGAGACACCTTGTTTTTAACCTTAAAAATAATAACCCGGTGATCAAATTAAATTATCACTATTCAGGAGCAGGTCATTCGCTCCTACAAATTTCAGAAGACTTGCAAATCCCGCTTTGCAAGAATGAATTGAATTTCCCAGTGAGCGTTGGACAGGGATCCATTCGTTTGGTTAATCTCGACAATGGCATTCACGCAACAATCTCAGATTGTCAGTTCACTGATGATTGCACAATTACCCTGAAAAAATCGGCCGACCAGCACTATTTTCTGCAATTCTATGAAATCACAGAATCTGCAGAGAATTCAGATGCTCAAAATGGGAACAACAACGCGGGACAATTCCTTTTTGCCGGTATTCACCTTGCCTGTTCGATTTTTGAAAGAAGTTATTTTCTGAAAAAGGGAAGGCGTATCAGGACCATCAAGATATCTCTCGACAAAGATATGATGGCCCGTTACCTGGGTGTTACCAAAAAAGGAAATGCATTTTCAAAATACCTGATGCTGAAAGAAGTGAAGCAGGATTTTGAAATCATGGATGAAGAATACAAGAAGATCTTCGATGGCATTCTGATTCCCGGTGACCAACCCCTGAAATCCGTTTACCTGCAGAATCGAATTCTCGAGCTGCTTGAAAAATACTTCACTGGTCTCTATCAGAAAGTAAATTCCCTGGAACACAAGATCCGTGTGACGGACGATGAATTGAATCGTTTGATGAATGTGGAATTTGAACTCCTCCAGGATTTCACCACGCCAGCCTTGACGATTGATCAACTTTCGAAAATGGCGGCGATGAGTCCTACGAAACTGAAGATCTCATTCAAGAGTATTTACGGCTTACCTATCTATGAATATTACCAGAAACACCGTATGCAGAAAGCCAGGGAACTCCTGCTTTCCGGGCGGTACCTGGTAAAGGAAGCAGGCCAGAAGATCGGCTATCAAAACGTGAGTCACTTTGCGTTTGCTTTCAAGAAGGAATTTAATATCCTGCCCAGTGAACTATTGATGGAACGCGCAGGCAAAAAAGAAATTGGTCAGAGATAGTGTTTTAAGAGTTTGCCGGCCCGCCTATGGTATTCCTGCCAGGGGCTGCAGGTCGGCAGACAAATCTGCCTTCGGCGGACAGGCCTGCCTGCCGGAAAAGTGAAGTCAGACCTGAATACTCAGGCGGCGGACAGGTTTAGGTTAAGGTTAATGGCTCTATGTAAAACAAGCTCCCTTCAGGGAGCTTTCTTTTTTTGAGGGGAGAGGTTAAAGGTAAAAGGTGAAGGCTATGAGATGGGTGCGTTGATTAAATGGCCTTTTTTAACTTAACCAATTTCTCCAGCAGTTCTTCTAGCAATTCCAGCCGCAGCATATTTGCGCCATCACTTTTTGCTACAGCAGGATTGGGGTGCGTCTCGATGAACAATCCATCAGCACCGGTTGCGATAGCCGCTTTTGCGATGGTTTCGATCATCTTCGGATTTCCGCCGGTAACGCCGCTGCTTTGATTGGGTTGTTGCAAACTGTGGGTGCAATCCATTACAACTGGTACACCATGAGATTTCATCACAGGAATGTTTCGATAATCAACTACCAGGTCCTGGTAGCCGAAACTATTGCCTCTTTCAGTCAGGACTACACGCTCATTACCCGTTTCCTTAATTTTCTGAACGGCAAATTTCATCGACTCGCCGTTCACGAATTGACCTTTCTTCACATTCACTATTCTGCCCGTTTCCGCGGCCGCAAGTAACAGATCAGTTTGCCGGCAAAGAAAGGCCGGAATCTGAAGCACATCTACGAATTCGGCAGCCATGGCTGCCTCTTCATGAGCATGAATATCGGTCGTTGTAGGCAATCCCCATTTTTTGCCAACAGCCTGAATAGCTTTCAATGCCCTTTCATCGCCTATCCCGGTGAACGAACTGGCGCTGGTTCGGTTTGCCTTGCGATAAGAAGACTTGAAAATGTATGGAATCTGAAGTCGTTTACAAATACCAGCCACCTTTTCAGAAACTTCCTGTACCAACTCTTCGCTTTCGACGACACATGGGCCCGCTATCAGGAAAAAGTTTTTGTTGTCAAAAGTCTGCGTCTTGAATAACTCATTTAAAAAATGTTCCATAGCTCAACTCAAATAGTGGAGCGAAGGTACAATACAATGCACAATCACGTCTCTCATTGAAAAATAATCAGCAAGGTAAGAAAATTGAATTCTCATTACATTTGGCACCAGCTTAAATCGATCTATGTTAAAAGAGAAGATATTAGTTATTGGCGCATCCGGGCAAATTGGCGTTGAGCTCACCCTCGCATTGAGGAAGATTTATGGTAACGCACAAGTGGTTGCATCGGACCTGCGGGAAGAAAATGACCTGTTAAAAGGCACAGGCCCATATGTAAGCCTTGACGTCATGAACAAGGAGATGCTACACGTGCAGGTGATTCGCCAGAATATAACACAAATCTATTTGTTGGCGGCCATCCTTTCTGCAACAGGAGAGAAGAACCCGAACCTGGCCTGGAATCTCAACATGCAGAGCCTGTTGAATGTACTTGACATCGCGAAGGAGGAAAAACTTCACAAGGTATATTGGCCCAGCAGCATTGCAGTGTTTGGTCCCACGTCGCCGAAAATTAATTGTCCACAGCAAACCATCATAGAGCCCATCACAGTCTACGGCATCAGCAAATATGCTGGTGAATTCTGGTGCAATTATTATCACCAGCGATACGGAGTGGACATCCGCAGTCTTCGTTACCCTGGATTGATCAGCTATAAATCTGCGCCTGGTGGCGGCACAACAGACTATGCCGTGGAAATTTTCCACGACGCGCTCGAAGAAAAGCACTATAACTGTTTCCTGAAGGAAGATACTTACCTGCCCATGATGTACATGCCAGACGCTATTCGGGCGACGATTGAATTAATGGAAGCACCTATTGATAAGATTTCCATTCGTACTTCATACAATATTTCTGCGATGAGTTTTTCTCCGAAAGAGATTGGTCAGGAGATTCAAAAACACATTCCAGACTTCACCATTTTTTGCAAACCTGACTACCGCCAGGCCATAGCCGATAGCTGGCCCAGAAGTATTGACGATACCATTGCGCGCCGCGACTGGAATTGGAAACCAGAATATGATTTGGAGAAAATGACAGGGGATATGTTGGGGAACCTTATGGGTTAATTGGGTTTGGGTTAATTGGGTTAATTAGGTTAATTGGGTTAATAGTTGACCAGTGATCAGTATTGAAGCATCTATTAACGCAATTAACCCAATTAACCCAATTAACCTAATTAACCCAATTAACCCAATTAACCATTTTAACCATATTAAACTAATCACCCCTCACTTCAAAGGTCTAATCCAGATATTTCTAAAACTCATAGGATTGCCATGATCCTGCAGAACGAGTGGTTCAGCATCGCTGTGAAAGTCGTAAGTGGCAATACCAATATATTGTGTTCCGCCCCAAAGCGTTGAATTGTTCTGAACCAATACCCCATTATGAATTACGGTTATACGTGCCGGTGATTTTACCGTGCTGTCTGCATTAAACCGGGGAGCCGTCCACACAATATCATATACCTGCCATTCACCCGGAGGCCTGCTTGCATTAGCCAGTGGAATGAGTTGTTTGTAAATGCTACCCGCCTGTCCGTTGGAATAGGTTGGGTTGTTATAACTGTCGAGAACCTGCAATTCATACCTGCTCATCAGAAAAATGCCACTGTTACCGCGGCCTTGTCCATCTCCCTTCACTTCGGCAGGTGTTCGCCATTCGATATGCAATTGACAATCGCCAAAACCCTGTTTGGTTTGAATGATTCCCGTTCCGGGTGCAACCGTGAGGATGCCACCTTCCACTTTCCATTTTGCCGGAGATCCATCCTGTGCTTTCCAGGCGTCAAGATTTTTTCCGTCGAAGAGAATAATTGCATCGCTGGGAGGATCGCTGGCAGTCTTGCCTGGAGTAACTACTCTTGGAACAGGATGCCAGATTTCAGTGAGCTTCGGATCGCCTTGCCTCAGTTGCTGTTGGGCCTGAGAAAGCAGGCAGGGTGCCATGGCCGACACTACCATGAGCATTTTGATTGTGTTGCGCATACTCGGAAAATTGAATTTGAAATGAGCCGACAAGTTAGTATAAAAAAGAATACGGCATTGTTATCGAAAAGAAGGAATGTCAATGATTCAGCGAAGCTTCTTCCAATTTCTTTGCAGCGACCTCTTTCTTAAAATTTTCTCTGAATCCAAAGATGAACAGGAGCGTAACAACTGCAGAAAATAATAAAGGAATCATCCAGAATTGCCGCCAGTCTGAAAGAGAATTTGGATCCTTAACCACGCGGTTAAAGATTTGTCCTGCGGCCAGGGTTCCAAGCCCCTGTCCCACACCGTAAGAGATGAAAACGAAAAGGCCCTGAGCCTGCGCTCTTATATCGGGACTTGCTTTTTTATCGATGTAGATCTGACCGGCCACATAAACGAAATCATAGCATGCACCATGCAGGAGAATGCCGGCGATGATCATCCATGAAATAGCATCACTGGCTGCATATGCAAACAGCGCATACCTGACAGCCCATGACAGCATCCCCACCAGGAAAACCCACTTCAATCCAAACCGTGAAAACAGAATAGGAAGTAAAAGCAGGAATAAAATTTCCGACATCTGTCCAAAAGTCATGATGAATCCGGGATTCTTAACATGCGCTGCCGAGAGATACACGGGTACATAAGGAAAGTAGATAGCAAATGGCAAACTGATCAACAGCAGACTGACGATGAAAACAATAAATGGCGTTGATTTCATTTTTGAAATCGCATCAATTCCCAACACGCCGCGAATGGAGATTTTGCGTACGGCTGCGGTGGGCGGAGTATTGGGCAGCGTGAAACAATACAGACCTGTCAAAATTCCGCCAATGCCCGATACGCGCATAGGAAGTGCAGTATTATCTCCATGCAGGATTTTGCTCACCACAATTCCTGCAACGATCCAGCCGATGGTTCCGAAAACACGGATCAGGGGGAATTCTTTTTCCTTGTTTTTTATTTGGTGAAATGCAGTGGCAGCTGCCAGGTTTACAGTTGGCATATAACAAAGCATATGAAAAAGCAGGAAGACGAGGAATATGGTGGGAGAGAACATTGAACCTTCGCCAAAAAATGGGGCCGAGAAAACAAAAATGCCGCTAATAATATGCATTACGCCAAGTACCTTTTGAACGGGGAAAAACCGGTCTGCAATCAGGCCAAGAAAAAAAGGGGAAACGATGGAACCAATGGAACTAACCATGTAGGCTTTGTAAATGACGTCGGCCATCCCGTGTGATGTCATGTAGTTACCACCTGTGGCATACCAGGCGCCCCAAATGAAGAATTGAAAAAACATCATCACGCTGAGGCGGACCTTGATCCAGCTATGCATTGGCAAAAATCGGGCTTTGGTTATGCAAGGATTGCGTTGTTCACCAGTTGTTTCATGTATTGCAAAGTAATGCGCGTGGCATGGTCAACCTCTTCAACGCCTGCAACCTTGTGATTTTTTACAACAGGCAAACAATATTCAGATGTCAGGTAACCGTTGTAACCAACCTGAACCAACTCCTCAATGAAGGCCTGGTAGTTGATCAGGTCACCCGTAGAAGGGGAGGGGTCCTGGACGATTTCGCCGTCTTTGGTTTGACTGAAATTCCAGGCTCCGTAATGGGAGTGAACAACATTCTTTCCACATTTGCGAACGGCTTCGCGCACATATTCGTCTGACTGACGATCGTAGAAAAGTGGAACGTCAATGCACAACTTCACATTTTTCCTGTCAATTTCCTGCATCATGATCAGGGTATCTTCGTATCCCATAGAAAGAACGGGAGCGTGATTTTGCAGCGCGAGTGTGATACCCATGTCAGCGGCGATATCAGCAATTTCGCGAATGCCTTCCACGCAGTGATTCCATTTGCGAAGGGCCGGTGGATAGAGTCGTTTAAAATATTGGGGACGGTCAAATTGAGCGTACATCGTGATCTCTTCTTCATCATTGATCAATCCGGGCCATGCCGCAAACACTTTTACCAGGTTTACATCAAGATCTTTCGCCAGTTCCAGCACATACCTCATCATAGCAAGATTGTTCTCTCTTTCCTCCATGTATTTCCCGGCAAAATTTGACATGCTTTCAACGCAACAAAGCGCGATACCTTCGTCGGCGGCCATTTTTTTGATACGCTGGCGGTCAGCCTTGGTAAGATCGAATGGTGCAGCAACGGGGCGCTTGGTTTCGATGGCGAGACCATCAAACCCCAGTTCCTTCGCTTTCAGAATTTGTTTTTCCAGCGGAAGTGCTTCGCCCTTGTAGAACAGACCGCCATAGGTAACTGTTAGCAATGCAAATTTCATTTCGGGGATTTTAGAAGATAAATTTAGGTAAAAATGATTGATTGTGGATTGTAGATTGTGGATTGTGGCCAGGCAGTTTTTCTCAGTCTACAATCTACAATCCACAGTCAACAATCTACAAAAAAACGAATGCAGGCGCAGACGCGCCCGCAAACGTCTATTGGCAGGTATAGAATCCTAAATCAGAAGCGAAAAGAGATTCCGCCATTCGCGATACCGCGATAGCCGAATCCGAATTCGCCAAAGAAGGCAACATTATTTCCGTAGCGGAAACCGAGGCCGGTTACGTGAAAAGCGGGAAGCCATTCGTTCTTAGTTTGTCCGTCAAATTTTGCCTGCGTCATGCAGGCGCCGGCGCCAAGTGAACTATACAGAAGAAATTTTTCTGTGTTGATGTACCTGATATCGGCCCTGAGCGTTGCCGACATATAATTGGTATTAAGCATCGCCGAGCTGCCATCGTCATACATATAAGTCGACTTCAAATTTTGGTAGACGAGATCGCCACCCCAGGCGATGAGCGAGAAATTGTCGCGTGTGTAGGAAAGTGCTATGGCCCCTGTGGTTTTTGTAGACATGTCTTTGTATGCCCCGGGTACCATTTGTGCAGACGTTCCCTTTCCGGCATGCTCAATAAATTGAGGCATACTTACAATACCATAGCCAATTCTGACCTGGTTGGATCCCGTTTCATGGCCGCCAGAAGCGGCATCGCGCATAAACCTGTCCTGCGCCTTCAGCTGAAAAACGAGAATAATGGGAAAGACAAAAAGGGTGTAAATTTTTTTCATAGTACGGATTTTGGTTGACTTAAAATTACTCAACCCAGCCTCAATTTGCAACGAACTTTCCCTATCAGGAATCGGGTGAAAACCCCATCCATCGGAGCTTTCGGGTAATTTGTTCCCTTCTAAAAACCTGGAAATTAAGGGCCTGTAAAAATGGCAAGTTTTCCCTAAAAAATGACAATTGCCATGCAACGTTTTACACCTGATATGCAGAATAGACGGTCATTAATGAGACACTGCTCCACATTTAAAAATGCCCGGTTTGTAGTATTATTTCAAAAAACATTGGTGCCGAAAACTCATTCAACTCTGTGATTTTCAGATTTGCCAATCAGCCATTAACAACCGCCCGCTCATTCAGGACAGTAGCTGGATAGATGGGGTTTTCATTACCAATTTTTCTTTTGTATTTTTTCGCCTTCAAAACCTTACCATTTCTCACTTTTAAACACGAATGATATGGACAATTCCATGAACAAGTCAAAAAATCCACGCCGCGAATTCCTGGGATCTATTGCCACTGGTGCAGCAGCACTGGGTATCGGCAGTTTTTTATCGCCCCTCGATTTGCAGGCTTCTATTCCATCTGTTCCCAATAATTACCTGGATGCTGATGCCTGGTTTAACACCATCAAGGGTAAACATCGCATTGTTTTTGATTGCACGGAGCCGCACGAAATTTTTCCTTTCGCATGGCCCCGCGTTTATTTGATGACGAATGCAGCAACCGGCACACCTGAAAAGGAATGTAGCGTTGTAGTTGTACTTCGTCATGCAGCAATCGGTTATGCGATGCCCGATGCTATGTGGTCAAAATATAAGTTTGGAGAAATGTTCAAAGCAGATGATCCTGCTACGAAAGCCGCCAGTGTTCGCAACCCGTTCTACAAGGTTCCAAAGGGTACCTATAAGATTCCGGGTATCGGAGAAGTTAATATTGGTATTGACGAACTGCAGGCAAGCGGCGTTATGTTCTGCGTTTGCGATGCAGCCCTCACTGTTTACAGCGGGGCAGTTGCAGCCGCAACAAACGGAGACGCAGCCGCAATCAAAAAAGAATGGGTAGATAATCTTCTTCCTGGAATCCAGGTTGTGCCCTCAGGTGTATGGGCAGTAGGAAGAGCCCAGGAACATGGTTGCGGATATATTTTTGCAGGATAAATTAGTTCAGCGTTCAGAGTTGAACTCTAATGTAAAAAAGCGGGTAGCGATATCAGTTAGAATTAACTGTACAGCTACCCGCAATTTTTTAACTATGAACTTTGAACTTTGAACGCTGAACTACTCAGAGTCCAACCTTCCTCTTCAAATTCTCATCAATCGCGTCAAGGAATTCTTCTGTATAAAGAAAATGTTTTCCGTGCTCAACTTTATTGCCATGGATGCATACTGCAAGATCCTTGGTCATCTGTCCGCTTTCAACGGTTTCAATACAAACCTGCTCAAGCGCTTCGCAAAATTGAATCAGCTCCGCATTGCTATCCAGTTTACCCCTGAACGCAAGTCCGCGTGTCCAGGCGAAAATGGATGCAATAGGATTAGTTGATGTGGGCTTGCCAGCCTGGTGATCCCTATAGTGACGGGTTACCGTTCCATGCGCAGCTTCGGCTTCCAGTGTCTTTCCATCGGGCGTAACCAGAACAGAAGTCATCAATCCCAAAGAGCCAAAGCCCTGTGCTACTGAATCACTCTGTACATCCCCGTCATAATTCTTACAGGCCCAAACGAAATTACCATTCCACTTCAGCGCACTGGCCACCATGTCATCAATCAGGCGGTGCTCATATACGATACCTGCTGCATCAAATTCCTTCTTGAATTCTTTGTCATAGATATCCTGGAAGATGTCTTTAAATCTTCCGTCATATTTCTTGAGAATTGTATTCTTGGTAGAAAGGTAAAGTGGCCATTTCTTGCTCAGGGCCATATTGAAGCAGCTCCTTGCAAAACCGGCAATGCTCTCATCTGTATTGTACATGCTGAGTGCCACGCCACCACCTTTGAAATTGAATACTTCAAAAGTTTGGGGTTCACTGCCGTCATCGGGTGTAAATGTCATGGTCAATTTGCCCTTGCCTTTAATAACAGTATCGGTAGCACGATACTGATCGCCGAAGGCATGACGTCCAACGATGATCGGTGCGGTCCAATTCGTTACCAGCCTCGGAACATTTTTCATAACGATGGGTTCCCTGAAAACCGTTCCATCCAAAATATTCCTGATGGTTCCATTGGGGCTCTTCCACATTTGTTTCAGTCCGAATTCCTTCACGCGGGCCTCGTCAGGTGTGATGGTAGCGCATTTGATACCAACGCCGTATTGTTTGATTGCATTTGCCGAATCGATGGTAACCTGGTCGTTCGTCTTGTCGCGATATTCAATGCCCAGGTCATAGTACTTGATGTCAACATCCAGGTAGGGCAGGATGAGTTTGTCTTTAATGAATTTCCAGATGATCCTTGTCATTTCATCGCCATCCAGTTCAACGACCGGGTTGGCTACTTTAATTTTCTTTGCCATTGCAGTTTAAGATTTTTGAATTCCAGGTATTGGGGGGCAAAAATAGGGAATAGGAGGGAAATGCATGATAAAGCATGTCGCTGTTTGGTTCGCGGTTGGCAGTTAGCGGTATTTTCCTCCAACCGCCAACTGACAACTGCCAACCTGGTTACAAATGCACCACCAATACCGGAATCATCAACTCGTGCCTTACTGTATTGATCGTTTCTCCATAAAGTAAATCCTTCAAAGCCGTATGTCCATGTGCGCCGATGACGAGCATATCAGCCCGTTCCTCTTTTACGATCCGCACAATTTCTTTCGCACGGTCCCGATAACCAAGCTCAGCATAACTGCGATATCCGCGCTTTGACAATTCTTCCTTGTAAAAATTCAGCCGATGTTCGTCATTGCGGGTTTCTAAGTCATCACTGGCCGGGCCTAACAACGTCGCAGAAACACTTTCTACAACGTGAATCAACAGGTAACTACTTCCTGTTTTTCCCTGCCCGAGCGCAAAGGAGATAAGCTTCTCGTCGTGTTCGCTGAAATCAAGCGCGATAGCAATTTTTTGGAAGGTGGGGATGTCGATTTGCAGGGCTTCCTCTTTGCCCGGATGAACAGTAAGTGGACCCGCTTTCCTGGTTTTGAATAACCATGGAAAGAAAGTAATGTATCCAAGCAACCCAAGGAAAAACAAACCCGCGACAATTATCAAAATCTTGACGATCATTGATCCGCCCTCATCAAAATAATCAAGCGACTGACTAACCACCATTCTCACATTGAGGTAAACCAGAACAGACGCCACGACCCATGCAGCAACCTTCACATAATTGTTGATCACAAAAGCACCCATTTCAACTTTGTCGCTCACGAAGTGAATAAGTGGTATGATAGCAAAGCCCAGTTGCAAACTCAACACCACCTGGCTGAACACAAGTAAGGCATCCACATTTTCATCACCGAACCAAATAATGGTAATCATGGCGGGGATAATAGCAAGCAAACGGGTGAGTAAGCGACGTGCCCATGGGTTAATACGCAGCCGCAGGTAACCTTCCATCACAATCTGTCCGGCCAATGTGCCGGTGACGGTTGAACTCTGTCCGGCCGCAATCAATGCAATTGCAAATAATTTGGGAGCAAGGCTTGTCCCCAGTAAGGGCGCCAACAATTGATGGGCTTCTTTGATTTCCGCAATCTCGGTTCTGCCTGTTTTAAAGAATACGGTTGCTGCAAGCACTAAGATGGCCGCATTGACAAAGAAGGCTGCATTGAGTGCAATTGCGCTGTCGGCAAAGTTCATTCTGATGGCCTGCAGAATCCCTGTTCTATCCTTTCGGATCTTTCGCGTTTGCACAAGTGCCGAATGGAGATAGAGATTGTGTGGCATTACGGTTGCACCGATAATGCCGATAGCAATATAAAGCGCGGTGTTATTGGGGATATGTGGGATGAAGCCCGTAGCTACTTCTCTGAGATTCGGTTTTGCCAGCAAGATTTCAACCAGGAAGGAAAAACCGACAATCAGTACAAGTGCAAAAATGAATGCTTCCATCTTGCGCATGCCCAGCTTTTGCAGGAAAAGTAACAGAAATGTATCCAGCACGGTAATCGCAACGCCCCATACCAGTGGCAGGCCTGTCAGGAGATGAATACCAATGGCCATTCCCAATACTTCCGCGAGATCACAGGCGGCTATGGCAACTTCTGCCAGGATGTATAAAATGAAATTGATGGATTTGGGATAAGTTTCCCGGTTTAGTTGTGCAAGATCACGTCCTCTCACAATTCCTAATCGCGCAGAAAGATTTTGCAGCAGCAATGCCATGAAATTACTCATCAACAGCACCCAGATGAGTGTGTAACCGAATCGACTACCCCCTGCAAGGTCAGTTGCCCAGTTTCCAGGATCCATATAGCCGACGCTGACGAGGTAAGCCGGTCCAAAAAAGCTGAACATCCGCTTCCACCAGGGGAGTAGATGTGTTTGTGTGGTATCTACGCTTCCGTGCACTTCACTTAAGGAAGCGTCTTGTTCAAGTCTTTGTAACATGTTTAACAAAAATGGATTTTGCCAATTGTTCGCTTATCGTAATGGATGGTCCTCTCCGTAGTCGTATTTCAAGCGATTTATCAAAATCAAATACTTTTTTTACCTGGATCTTTGTGCCGATCTGAATTTGTTTGTCGCTCAACATCGTCAATAATTCTCCCTGTTGTCCGGCAACGCCACACACTTCTGCATTCGTGTTTAGCGGCCATCTGCTCAGCATCACCTGTTCAGTATTGGCCATACGTCCATGCGTATCCGGGATGGGATCTCCATGCGGATCAAAACGTGGGTGGCCTAAATAAGCGTCGAGCTTGTCGATCAGTTTTCGGCTGCTTACATGCTCCAGCTCTTCCGCCAGGTCGTGAACCTCGTTCCATTCAAATGCCAGTTTTTCTGCGAGAAAAAACTCCCAAAGTCTATGGCGACGCACAATGCCCAGTGCCACTTTCTTGCCTTCAGCACTCAGCCGAAAGCCTTTATAGCGCTCGTAGTGTAAAAGCTTCTTCGCCTTCAGCTTTTTAAGCATATCGGTTACGGAAGCGGGTTTGGTTTGAAGACTGGCAGCGACTTCGTTCGTAGAGACAGTGTCTCCGTCTGACTGCAGGTGATAAATCGTCTTGATGTAATTCTCCTCCGACATGGAGTAATGCATAGCACCAAATTTTAGACAAATCTAAATTTTATTTTCAATAAACCAAAATCCTGGATTATGCTTGCCGGCCCCCTAAAATTCCTTACTTTGCGAAAACAATCGGCTTACATGCGGAATTTGCTGGTCTTCATTTTCGCCATCCTGGTACTCCTGGGATGCAAGGGCAAGAAAACTTCCCTCTCGGGAAATGAAAAGGTAGAGGTCGCCGATTTCATCGCTTTCTTTCCGGAAGCCAAACTTCCATTTACCATCGCGGATACGGCAATTGGTCGCAAAATGAACGATGCAACAGTCATCGGCAGTCCTGTGCTGGCAAGCTTTGTCCCCGACAGCATGTTTACGAAAGAGTTTGGCAAAGAGGGTAAACCGAAATTTTACGCCATTGGAAGGGTGAGTGACAAAAACAAGGAAACCTATTTGTTTCTCAAGGCTGCAACAGCTGCGAAACAAGTGGGTTATGTACTTGTATTTGACAAAGACTCGAAATTCAAGGCGGGCATGCCCATCGTGAGAAACAGTTCCTCCCGTGAATCATTTAATACGGGGTCGATGGATAGCAAGTATACCATTGCTCTCAATAAACAAAGGAGAAATGCCGACGGTCAGGTCTTTTATAAAAAAGATGCCTACGTATACAATTCGGAGGGAGCTTTTACACTCATCTTAACCGAATCTAACGAGTTGGTGCAACCGAAAGTGATCGATAATCCGATCGATACCATGCGTCGGAATTTCAAATACAGCGGCGATTATGTACAGGATGCCAAGAACCTGGTTTCGGTACGAGACGGACGGAAAGCAGGCCTGGTAATGGTTTTTATTCATTTTGAAAAGAACAAAGGCGATTGCAGGGGTGAGCTCAAAGGAGAATTTGCCATGACAAGCGCTACGACGGCTATTTACAGGCATGTTGGCGATGCTTGCGCAGTTCAACTGGATTTTACACCCACCAATGTTAAAATGAAAGAGCTGGAAGGCTGCGGTAACCACCGCGACATCAGGTGTTTGTTTGAAGGGACTTACACGAAGAAAAAAGTTGCTAAGCCGAAGGAAACAAAACCAAAAGCAAAGAAATAAGCGCTTCTTCTTCAGCTCAATTTTCGATCATGGATTTTCTGCTGTTACATCTTCAGCAAGTCTTGCATCGTCAGGTGTATTTCCAAGGTCCCGATCCAATGAATAAAGTTGTTCCTTACCGATTTTATCGCCTCCTGCAATTTTCAGCTTGTCGAGCAGATTGAGCGCGAGTGTTTCTTCCTCCGTTTGTTCCTTCACAAACCACTGCATAAAATGCCATGTTGCCCAATCTTCCTCAGTAAAACTCAATTTCACCAACTTGTAAATTGAAGAGGTATTTTCAACTTCGTGTTCGAAAACTCTTTCAAAACATATTTGAACCGATTCAGGATCCGGTGGAGGAGCAGGGATAGCGCTCACGATTACTTTTCCGCCCCTTTTAAGTATGTATTCCAAAATCTTCATCATATGGTTTCTTTCCTCCTGGGCATGTCTGAACAAAAAATTGGCAATCCCGCCCAGTCCCTGGCTTTCAGCCCAGGCTGCATAAGAAAGAAAGATCTGTGAAGCGGATGCTTCTTTGGTCATTTGGTCATTTAGCGCGGCGGCTATCGTGGTGGAAAGTCTATTGGTGTCCATATAAATAAGGTTCCTCGAATGTATGCATAAATCATTATTTAAAATCGTACTGCCCCGGAACCGGAACACCATGAGTTGAAATCTAACGGTATGAAGTAAATTGCAATATGAACAGAACTCAAATAGGATCAGGCTCACCATGGGAAGATAAAGTGGGCTATTGCAGGGCGATACGGGTGGGCAATGTAATAGAGGTTGCGGGTACCACAGCCGTAGACGGCGACAAACTGGTGGGGAAGGGCGACCTATACGCACAAACGAAGTTTGTACTTGAAAAAATTGAGAAGGCACTCCATGATCTTGGCGCATCCATAGATGACGTCGTTCGAACAAGAAGCTTTGTCACTGATATCAGTCGCTGGCAGGAATTTGGCAAAGCGCACGGAGAGAAATTCAGCAAAATTAAACCAGTATCTACACTTGTGGAAGTAAAGGCA
>Ga0163163_10000676_pt1 | contig 29151 bp, 31 predicted proteins | sample S65metaG_FD_119766 | JGI IMG/M metagenome (GOLD analysis project Ga0163163, IMG submission 119766) | Switchgrass rhizosphere microbial communities from Kellogg Biological Station, Michigan, USA - S6-5 metaG | ecosystem: Host-associated > Plants > Roots > Rhizosphere > Soil | place: USA... | reverse complement strand
TGATGAAGCGCAGCAGGCTCTTCGTCTCGTGCTGACGAAGATATTGCTCGATGTCGGTGGACAGCAGGTCGGAGACTTCGGACATGGCTCGATTTCCTAGAAGTAGCCTTCCTGCTTCTTCTTCTCCATCGACGCCGAGGCGTCGTGGTCGATCATCCGGCCCTGCCGCTCGGAGGTGCGGGCGAGCAGCATCTCCTGGATCACGGCGGGGAGCGTGTCGGCGGTGGATTCCACCGCCCCCGTCAGCGGATAGCAGCCGAGGGTGCGAAAGCGAACCATCTTCTGCATCGGAACCTCGCCCGGCCGGAGCGGCATGCGCTCGTCGTCGACCATGATTAGGGTCCCGTCGCGGTCGACCACCGGACGCATCGCCGCCAGGTAGAGCGGCACGACCGGGATGTTCTCGAGGTAGATGTACTGCCAGATGTCGAGCTCGGTCCAGTTCGACAGCGGAAAGACGCGGATCGATTCGCCCGGGTGCTTGCGCGCGTTGTAGAGCCGCCAGAGCTCGGGCCGCTGCGACTTCGGGTCCCAGCGGTGCTGGGCGCTGCGGAACGAGAAGATGCGCTCCTTGGCGCGCGACTTCTCCTCGTCGCGCCGGGCGCCGCCGAAGGCCGCGTCGAAGCCGTGCAGGTCGAGCGCCTGCTTCAGGCCCTGGGTCTTCCACATGTCGGTGTGGAGCTGGGAGCCGTGGGTGAAGGGATTGATGCCGAGCCGGGCCGCCTCGGGGTTCTGATAGACCAGGAGCTCCATCCCCGCCTCGCGGACCATCCGGTCGCGGAGGGCATACATCGCCTTGAACTTCCAGGTCGTGTCGACGTGGAGCAGCGGAAACGGCGGCGGCGATGGAAAGAACGCCTTCCTGGCGAGGTGCAGCATGCAGGCGCTGTCCTTGCCAATGGAATAGAGCATCACCGGTTTCTCGCACTCGGCCGCAACCTCGCGCATGATGTGGATGCTCTCGGCCTCGAGCCGCTGCAGGTGCGTCAGGGCGATCGGCGTGCCTGCCGCAGCCACCGACGCGGGCTCGCACAGTGCTGCCAAACCAGAGCGATCGTCTCTCTTCATCAAGCCTTTTCCTCCGGGAACTGCGAGGTTCCCCAGCTTCACCTTAGCGTACTCGCTGGCGGACGTGCCCGGTCCCCCCTAAGCATGTGGCTTGACACATGCAAGCGTCGCGCCATGCCCACTCCGGCACACATGTTGCACCTGTGCGCTGCCTAAACTCCCGACCTTCCCGGGAGTCCCTCGGACAAGAAAGGATCAGTCGTGCCCGCCTCGAAGAACGAGCTCCTGGAGCAGGTCCACGCCATCGCCAAGGGCGCCGGCGAACTGGTGATGTCGGTCTACCGCAGCGACTTCTCGTCGCGTAGCAAGAATGACGCCTCGCCGGTCACCGAAGCCGACGAACGGTCAGAGGCCTTCATCCTCTCGGCCCTGCGCACGCTCACGCCGCAGATCCCGATCGTCGCCGAAGAGGAGGTCGCCGCCGGCCGCATCCCGAAGATCGGCCGGGTGTTCTGGCTGGTCGATCCCCTCGACGGCACCAAGGAATTCATCAACCGGAACGACGAGTTCACGGTCAACATCGCGCTCGTCGAGGACGGTGCGCCGACGCTCGGGGTCGTCCTCGCGCCGGCGCTCGGCCGCCTGTTCGCCGGCGCCATCGGCATCGGCGCTTATGTCGAGGACAGCACCGGCCGACGGCCGATTCGCTGCCGCGCGGTGCCGGCGGAGGGCCTGACGGTCGTCGCCAGCCGTTCGCACGGCGACGTCGATGCGCTCAACGCCTATCTCGGCGCGCGCAAGGTGGCGTCGATCCGTGGCGCCGGCTCGTCCTTGAAGCTTTGCGTAATCGCCGCCGGCGAAGCCGATCTTTACCCCCGGCTCGGTCGGACGATGGAATGGGACATCGCCGCCGGCCATGCGGTGCTCGGCGCTGCCGGCGGCACGGTGTCCGATCTTTCCGGCGCTCCCATGACGTACGGCAAGCCCGGCTTCGACAACCCGCACTTCGTCGCCGCCGGCCTCGCCGCATAAGGGACGTGTCCGCGCGGCCGAGCCGCGCCGACACCCAGCTCTAGTTACCGCAGCCCATCGTATTGATCCGGTCGTGGGCTGCCTTCGCCTGGACCAGGCCGAAGCCGTAGTGAATGTCGCGTCCCGGATCGCCCAGGTCCAGGGCGCTCTTGTCGAGCGAGTCGCGAATCTGAACGGCGGTGCAGTTCGGGAAGTAGCTCCAGACGAGTGCCGCCACCCCGGATACATGAGGCGTCGCCATCGAGGTGCCGCTGTAGGACGCATAGGCGTCGAGCGTGGGGAACACGGCCAGTGCTGCCTGCTGACCCACCTGGGTCAGCATCGTCGCTCCGTCGGCCTGCGTTGCGCTTGCCGAGGGAATCGTCGTGACCGTGTCGCCCAGGGTGGCGTTCAGAACGCCCGTCGTGTTGTTGTAGATCACGGCGCCGAGGCCGCCGCTGGTCTGGCAGTTCAGGACCTTGTCGGCGAACGAGATGGTGCCGCGTGAGATCAGGCAGATCTTGCCGGCCATCGATCCGGCAACGGGCGTATCGCCCAGGCCGAAATCAGCCAGCGGCCCGCTCGCCGACGCATTCGGCGACCCATCGATCGGCAAGACCGAATACGTCGAACTGCCCACGGTCAGCGAGGCGCCGACCTGGCTGCCCACCGGAACCGTGGAGAGCACGTCTACGCCGGGACCTGAGAGTTCGACATCGGTGTTGAACTGCGAGAAGCCGGCGACCACCTTGCTCGAGTCGACCGCTGCGACCGACACCACGTTCGTGAATCCGGCCGGATACGACACGGTGCCGTCCCCCGCATTCCCCGCCGCCGCGATGACGAGCACGTTCCTCATTGCCAGGCGGTCGGCGACGCGCTGCTCGATCCGGCTCGCCGAAGAACCGCCAAGGGACATGCTGACCACGTTGGCGCGTGCCCGCAAGCAGCTCTGCATGGCTTTGGCGATGACGGAGCTCGGGGCGCTGCCGGTGGCATCGAACACCTTCGCGATGTAGATGCTGATCTGGAGATGAGGAAGCACGCCGATGACGCCCAGCGTGTTGTCGATCGCGGCGATCGTGCCCGCGACGTGGGTGCCGTGGGAATTCTCGTCGGTGAACCAGTCGCCGGAGGTCGTGAGATTCACGCCATCGACGGTGATGCCGTTCAGGTCTTCATGGGCACGATCGATGCCGGAATCGACGATGCAGAGTTTCCGATCGCTCGCCATCGAGTCCGGAAGCTGGTCGGCCTGCACCATGGAAATGCCGTAGGGTGTCGTCTGCGTTCCGCCCGCCGCGGGGGTTACCCGGCCACCCCGGCGAGCCCCGAAGGATCCGAAGGCGTAGCGCACGGGATCGGCCTCGACAAAGTCGACGGCGGCATGGCGCTGCAACGCGGCGAGCGCCCGGCCCGGCAGTTCGACCGACAAGGCGTTGTCGTCGCTCAGATCGACCACGACGCGTCCGCCTGCGGCGGCAACGGCGGCCCGTGCGGAGGCTTCTGCTCCGGCCTTGTAGGCCACGATGACACGCACCATTGCCTTGGCTCTCAGTTGCGCGGTCGTCCAGGATTGGGACTGAGCGACGCCCGGCACCGCCAGCAAGCCCACCGCGGCGGCAAACGCCGCTGTCGCCGCTGCAATCCGTTGTCGAATCTTCATGAAGCTCCTCCGAAGTGGTAGCGAAATTGCCAAGCGGCGGACTTTGGCAGAGGGCCCGCGGCAGCGTCAACCCCTCGTTTTTGCTGCCACTGTCGACTAGAGCCCCCAGGGTCGATTCCAACACTAGGTCGCCCACTCGGAACGACAATCTCCGTAACGTAGGCAAGTCGCCCCGCAATCCACTCGTACCGCAAAACCATGAAGAAGACAGCCCGAGCAGTCGACCTGATTCGCACCCAGTTCGTGTTCGAGGCCAGACCGCCGAGCGACTCGACCGGACACTGAGCGGAGGCCCGCGATGGCGGAGGCGCCATGCTGGATCGCACCCGAACTGGAGAGCGGCGCCAACATCCTGTATCTCCAGGGGCGCTGGCGCTTGGCCCATGTTCCCGGGATCGCCGCCGAAGTGGCGGCGCTGCGCCTCGCCGGCGATCACTGCGTCCTCGACGGCAGCCGGCTCGAGGAGATCGATACCGCCGCCGGTTTCGTTCTGCTCCACCGGCTGGCGGAGCTGGGCTGCATCGCCCGAACGGTGGAGGTGCGGCAGATGGCCGAAGCCCACGCGCGCCTGCTGACGCTGGTGCGCGAGCGCATGGCCGCACCCTCGGTGGCGTCGCCGACGCGTCACCGCGGGGCGATCGAGCGGGTCGGCCACGCTGTCGTTCTCGTCGGCCGCATCCTTCGGGCGCAGGTCTCCTTTCTCGGCCGGGTCGGCGTCGAGCTGGCCGCCTTACTGCGGCGGCCGGGACTCTTTCGCCTGAAGGAAACGGTCTCGCAGTTCGAGACGGTGACCCTCGACGCGATCGGCATCGCCGCCCTCGTCACCTTCCTCATCGGCATCGTCTTCGCCTACCTGCTCGGCGTGCAGGCGCAGCGCTACGGGGCGGCGATCTTCGTCGTCGACGGCGTCGGCCTGGCAATCTGCCGCGAGCTCTCGCCGATCCTGGTCGCGGTGATCGTCGCCGGCCGCTCCGGCGCGGCATTCACGGCGCAGATCGGCTCGATGAAGGTCCAGGAGGAGACCGACGCGATCCGCACGCTCGGGCTGTCGCCGATCCAGGTGCTGGTGGTGCCGCGTCTGGTGGCGATCATGACCGGCCTGCCGCTGCTGGTCTTCGTCGGCGACCTCGCCGGCATCGCCGGCGGCATGCTCATCGCCTCGCTGCAGCTCGACATCTCGCCCACCGCCTTCCTCGCCCGCCTGCACACCGTGCTGCCGCTGAAGGCGGTGGTCGTCGGCCTGGTCAAGGCGCCGGTGTTCGCCGCCTTCATCGCCCTGATCGCCTGCCGCATGGGCCTCGCGGTCGCCCGCGATGCGCGCAGCGTCGGCGAGAACACCACCTCCACCGTGGTGCAGAGCATCGTCTGGGTGATCGTCCTCGACGCCATCTTCGCCGTCGTCCTGCAGCGCCTGGGGATCTGATGGAGACCGTGCTCGAGGTCCGCGACATCGTCACCCGGTTCGGGGCCGACGTCGTTCACGACGGCGTCAGCTTCGCGGTGCGGCGCGGCGAGGTGGTGGCGCTGATCGGTGGCAGCGGCACCGGCAAGTCGGTGCTCCTGAAGGAGATGATCGGCCTGATGCGGCCGACCTCCGGCAGCGTGCACCTGCTCGGCACCGACGTCTGCCGGAGCGGCGAGGAGGAGATGAACGGGCTGCGCCGCCGCTTCGGCATGCTGTTCCAGGACGGCGCGCTGTTCTCGTCGCTGAGCGTCGCCGAGAACATCGCCGTGCCCCTGCGCGAGCACACCGATCTGCCCGACGCGCTGATCGCGCCGCTGGTCGGATTCAAGCTGTCGCTGGTCGGCCTGTCGCCGGACACCGGCCGCAAGACGCCGGCCGAGCTCTCGGGCGGCATGAGGAAGCGCGTGGCGCTGGCCCGCGCCCTGGCTCTGGAACCCGAGATCCTGTTCCTCGACGAGCCGACCTCCGGGCTCGACCCGATCGGCGCGCGCGCCTTCGACAGCTTGGTGCGTACCCTCAGCGACAGCCTGGGCCTGACGGTGTTCATGGTGACCCACGACCTGGATACCCTGCTCTCCATCATCGACCGGACGATTGCGCTCTCGACCGGCAAGGTGATCGCCGACGGCCCGGTCGCCGCGGTGATGCGGAGCGACCATCCCTGGATCCGGGAATATTTTTCGGCCCGCGCGCCGCACGAGGAAGGAAGCCGCTGATGGAACCCGAAGCCAAATACACCCTGGTCGGCACCGCGGTGCTGGTGCTGTTGGCCATGCTCGTCGCCGCGTTCACCTGGCTCGCATCGGCAAGCCGCGGCACCGACGTGCAGCGCTACACCATCTACTTCGCGCGCCAGTCGCTGGAGGGCCTGCAGGTGCGCAGCGACGTGCGCATGAAGGGCATCCGTGTCGGCGCCGTCACCAGCTTTTCGTTCGCGGCGCAGCGACCGGGCACGGTCGAGGTCGTGATCGGCATCGAGCCGAGCACGCCGGTCAAGGAAAGCACGCGGGCGATCGTCGATCGCAACCTGATCACCGGGTTGGCGACGATCCGCCTGCAGAACGCGAGCGAGGACAGCCCGATGATCCCGCGGCCCGCGCCCGGTGAGCGCGATCCGGTGATCGCCGAGGGCGCATCGCACCTGCAGCAGTTCGGCGAAACGGCGAACGAGCTGGCGCAGCGCGCCGACGAGACGATGCGGCGGATCAACACGACGCTCTCGAACGAGAACCAGGCAGCGCTGGCCGAGACGCTGGTGAACCTGCGCGACCTGTCGCGCAATGCCCAGGGCGCCGCGGCCCGGGCCGACGCAGCGCTGATATCGATCGCGCGCACCGCCGACTCGGTCGGCGTCGCCACCGCGGCACTGAGCCGCGACGTCGGCCGCCTCGCCGACCGCTACGACACGGTCGGCGCCGAGGCGACCACGACCCTGCGCGACGCCTCGGCGGCGATGCGGCAGCTGAGCGGCGACGTCTCGCAGCTGTCGCGGCATGCCGAGAGCCTGCTCATCGACAGCAATGCGGAAATCCGCCTCACGAGCCAGCAGCTGCGCGGCACGGCCGATGCGGTCAGCGTCGCGGCACGCAAGTTCCGCGATCCGCGCGCGACCTTCTTCGGCCCGGGCGAAGCGAGCCTGGGGCCGGGAGAAAGCCGATGAACCGACGCCGCGCCGGCCTCGGCCTGACGCTTGCCGGCCTGCTCGCCGGCTGCGGCGGATTGAGCGCACCGCCGGCGCATCGCTACTTCGTCCTCGAGTCCGCGCCGACGCGCCTCGCGCCCGGCGCCTTGCAGCGCGATGCGATGCTGCTGGTGGCGCCGACCACGGCCTCGTCGTTCTACGACACCCAGGAGATCATCTACAGCCGCCGCTCGGGCGAGCGGGCCTACTACCAGCTCAGCAGCTGGACCGAGCCGCCGAACCGCAGTCTCGCGACCCTGCTCACCGCCCGACTCGCCCTCGGCGGTGCTTTTCGCGGCGCGGTCGAGACGGCGAGCAGCGTGCGCGGCAGCCTGCTGCTGCGCACCCACCTGGTCGAGCTCTACCACGATGCCGTCGAAGCGCCCGGCGTGGCGCGGGTGACGCTGACCGCGGAGCTCAGCGACCCCGCCGGCCGGAGCCTGCTCGCCCAACGCAGCTTCAGCGCCTCGGCCCCGGTCGCGACCTACGACGCGGCCGGCGCGGTGCAGGGCTTCGGCCAGGCGTTCGGCCAGCTGCTCGACGAGGTCGCCGTCTGGGCGGCGCAGGCGGCGGTCGGCGCCCGGGCCGGCTGACACGTCGTTCGTCGGAAATTTTTTCGCTGGCGATGTCGATCCGGACGTAGCGTCGCGTCATGTCGACGACCCCGGCCCTCGGGGCGAACCGCAACAAGGAGCGACCATGCACTACATCATCCTGATCTACGGCGACGAGAAGAGCTTCGCCATGATGGCCAACGACCCGAAGGCGCAAGAGCAGATGTACGCCGCGTACACACGCTATGGCGGCGACATGCAGGCGGCCGGCGTGCTGCGCGGCGGCGCCGAGCTGAAGCCGACGCACAGCGCGACCACCGTGCGCGTGCGCAACGGCAAGACCCTGACCACCGACGGCCCGTTCGCCGAGACCAAGGAGCAGCTCGGCGGCTACTACCTGATCGACGTTCCCAACCTCGACGACGCGGTGCACTGGGCGGCGCGCTGCCCTTCGGCGCTGGGCGGATCGATCGAGGTTCGCCCGCTCGGGCACTCCGTGCCGAGCGCCAAGTAGAACCCCCGTCACCGCAGCGCGAAAGGCCGGCTCGGCCGTCGCGCCCCACCCGAGGTTCGCCATGACTTCATTTCCGACCATCACCGCCACCGTCGCCGCGCTCATCGGCCTGCTCGCCGTGCTGCTCGCGGCGCGCGTCATCGTCTTTCGCGTGCGCTTCAAGGTCAATGCCGGCGACGGCGGGCACGCGCCGCTGGCGCAGGCGATCCGCGCCCATGCCAACCTCGTCGAGCATGCGCCGCTGGCGCTGATCGTGCTGGCCTTCGCCGAGGCGAGCGTCCCCGCCTGGCGCTGGCTGATCATGATCCTCGGCGTCGTGCTGCTGATCGCCCGCCTGGCCAGCGCCTGGGGACTCAGCCATTCGCTCGGCGGCAGCACCGGGCGCCAGGCCGGCGCCGGCCTGACGCAGCTCGTCACCATCGTCGCCTCGCTGCTCGTTCTCTACCGGGCCGCGCTGATGATGTGAAGGACGATGTATGCCGTCGATGACACGCGCCGACACCAGTCCATGCTGACGCCGATCATCGACGGCATCTGCCGCGCCGAAGGTCCTCGCCTGCTCGCGAGCCTGATCCGGCGGGTCGGCGAATTCGAGCTCGCCGAGGACGCGATGCAGGACGCCTTCGCCAAGGCGCTCGAGGTCTGGCCGGCGCAGGGCCTGCCGGCGGCGCCGGCTGCCTGGCTCACCACCGTGGCCCGGCGCCGCGCCGTCGACCTGCTGCGCCGGCGCGCCACCGGTCCGGTCTACACCGACGAGCCGCCCGACATGGCCGCGCCCGAGGCGGAAGCCGGAGGCGTCGACCCGGGCGACGCGTGGGGCGTCGAGGACGATCGCCTGCGCCTGGTGTTCACCTGCTGCCACCCGGCGATCGCCCAGCCGGCGCAGATGGCGCTGGCGCTGCGCACCCTCTGCGGCCTGTCGACGCGGGAGATCGCCCGCGCCTTTCTCGAGCCGGAGGCGACCACCGCGCAGCGGCTGGTGCGCGCCAAGCGCAAGATCCTCGACGCCCGGATTCCCTACGAGGTGCCGTCGCGCGAGCTGTTGCCGGAGCGGCTGCAGGCGGTGCTCGGCGTCGTCTACCTCGTGTTCAACGAGGGCTACGCCAGCACCGAAGGCGACGGCCTGGTGCGCACCGATCTCTGCCGCGAGGCGATCCGCCTCGGCCGGCTGCTGCTGGAGCTGCTCCCCGAGGAGCCGGAGGCCGAGGGCCTGCTCGCGCTGATGCTTCTGCATGACGCCCGCCGCTCGACCCGGATCGACGCCACCGGCGCGCTGATCCCGCTCGAGGAGCAGGATCGGAGCCACTGGCAGCGCGACGAGATCGCCGAAGGCCTGGCGATCCTGGAGGCGGCGCTGCGCCGGCGGCGGCGCGGCCCCTACCAGCTGCAGGCGGCGATCGCCGCGCTCCATGCCGAGGCGGAGCGCGCCGAAGCCACCGACTGGGAGCAGATCGCGGTTCTCTATGCCGGTCTGCTGAACGAGCAGCCGAGCCCGGTGGTCGAGCTGAACGCGGCGGTCGCGCTGGCGATGGCGCGCGGGCCGGAGCCGGGTCTTGCCTGGATAGCCCGCCTCGAGCAGGGCGGCGAGCTCGCCGGCTATCACCTCCTGCCTGCGGCGCGCGCCGACCTGCTGCGTCGGCTCGGGCGGGCGAAGGAAGCGGCCGCGTCCTACCGAGCGGCGCTGGCGCTGGTCCGCAGCCCTGCCGAGCGCCTGTACCTGGAGCGGCGGCTCGCCGCCTGCGCGCCGGGCGAGCCGGGCTGAGACTGCCCATTCGGCGAGTACCGGGGCCAAAGCCAGTCCCTGGCCCCTTGCCAACGGCCCCGTCGAGCTGCAGCTTTGAAGCTTTGGAGCTCGGACTGTGGGTGCCGCCGACGACGCCTTTCTTCTCGATGCCTATTCGCGCTCGGTGACCGCGGTGGTCGACCGGGTGGCGCCGAGCGTCGCCGCCGTCCGGGTGGCTGGCGACGAGGGCGACGGCCAGGCCGGTGGCGGCTCGGGATTCGTCATCACGCCCGACGGCTACCTGCTCACCAATTCGCACGTCGCCCGCGCCGGCCGGCCCCCGGCCGCGGCCCGTCCGGCTCTGCGCTACCAGGTGGCGCTCGGCGACGGCATCGAGTCGGCCGCCGAGTGGGTCGGCGACGATCCCGATACCGACCTGGCCCTGCTGCACATCGGCGCCGCCGCCCGGCTGTCGCTCGCGCCGGCCGTGCTCGGCCGCTCCGCCGAGCTGCGCCGCGGCGAGATCGCCATCGCCATCGGCAACCCGCTCGGCTTCGAGCACACGGTCACCGCCGGCATCGTCAGCGCCCTCGGCCGCAGCATGCGCGCCAGCACCGGCCGTCTGATCCCCGACGTGATCCAGACCGACGCCGCGCTCAACCCTGGCAACTCGGGCGGGCCGCTGCTGAATTCGCGCGGCGAGGTGGTCGGGGTCAACACCGCCATCATCCGCGGGGCGCAGGCGATCTGCTTCGCGGTCGCGATCGACACCGCCGCCTGGGTCATTCCGCAACTGCTGCGCCACGGCCGGGTGCGGCGCGGCTGGATCGGCGTCGCCGGGCAGACGGTCGCGCTCGACCGGCGCGTGGTCATGCACCATGGCCTGGCCGTAAGTCAAGGCGTTCGCGTGCTCTCGGTCGACCCCGGCAGTCCGGCCGACCGGGGCGGCCTGCGCCAGGGCGACATCGTCCTCGGCCTCGACGGCGCGACGCTCGGCTCGGTCGATGCCCTGCACCAGTCGCTGAGCGAAACGCGCATCCACAAGGACTGCGCGATCAAGCTGCTGCGCGGCCATGCGTCGCCGCAGGTCATGTTCCTGTCGCTGCGTCCGATCGAGCGGATCGGCTGAAAAAGCCCTACCTGCGGGCTTATACAGGGTTGCAAAGGTCTTCATGGCGCCAGAATAGAAGCCATCACAACCACGGAGACAGTCATGGCAGGGGCGAACGGAAACGGTCGCGTGGTGCTCGTCACCGGCGGCATGGGCGGGCTGGGCGAGACGATCTCGACCAAGATGGCCGACGCCGGCTACCGGGTCGTAGTCACCTACTCGCCGGGCAACAAGACCCACGGTGATTGGCTCGCGGGCATGAAGGCGAACGGCTACGAGCTGACTGCGGTCGCCTGCGACGTCGCCGACATCGAATCGTGCGCCCGGGCCGTCGCCGAGGTCCACGCCAAGGTGGGCGCCGTCGACATCCTCGTGAACAACGCCGGCATCACCCGCGACATGACCTTCAAGAAGATGGACAAGGTCAACTGGGACGCGGTCATGCGAACCAACCTCGACAGCCTGTTCAACATGAGCAAGCAGGTGGTCGACGGCATGGTCGAGCGCGGCTGGGGCCGGGTGATCAACGTCTCGTCGGTCAACGGCTCGAAGGGCGCCTTCGGCCAGACCAACTACTCGGCCGCCAAGGCCGGCGTGCACGGCTTCACCAAGGCGCTGGCGCTCGAGGTGGCGAAGAAGGGCGTGACCGTCAACACCATCTCGCCGGGCTACATCGGCACGAAGATGGTCACGGCGATCCCGCAGGACATCCTCGATTCGAAGATCCTGCCGCAGATCCCGGTTGGCCGGCTCGGCAAGCCCGAGGAAGTGGCCGGCCTGATCATCTACCTGGCGTCCGACGAGGCGGCCTTCGTCACCGGAGCGAACATCGCCATCAACGGCGGCCAGCACATGCAATAGCCGGCACGCGACAGCCGGCACGAGCAACAACCAGAGGAGGTCACATGATCAAGTCGGGGATCGACCAGGACGCACTCGTCACGATGTTTGCCGAGGCGAGCGCCAAGCAGGGCGAAGCGCTGAGGAAGGCGGTGTCGAATGCGACCCTGCAGGCGCTGCAGGGCCGCGAGCTCACGCTCGACAGCATCAAGAAGGTCGTCAAGTCCATCGCCGGCGCCGCCTCTCTCGGCGCCGCTCGGAATCCGGCGAGCGCGGTCGACGTCGAGGCGATGCTCGGCAAGGCACTCGCCGGCATCGATTCGGCGCTGCTGCAGGCCGTCGAGGCCAACCGCAAGGCGCTGCAGCAGTTCGTCAGCACCGGCGTCGGCCTGACCGAAAAGCCGATGAAGGACGCGCTCGCCAACATCGAGCGGATGGAGGACACCTTCTTCGATGCCGTGGCCAAGGCGAGCAAGACAGCCGGGCCGCTGCAGGCTCCCTGGGAGCAGGCGCTTTCGGCAATGAAGATGAAAGGCAGCGACACCGGAGCGCAGGCGGCGCAGACGGTCGAGTCGCTGCTTGCGCAGGCGCAGACCGGGCTGCGCACCAGCCGCGCCAGCGGCATGCGCGCCGCCCAGGCGATGCTCGACAGCTACTCGGCGCTGGTCAGCGGCGTGCTGATCGGCATGTCCGAGGGGCTGCAGTCCGGGAAGTCGGCAGCGGCGCCGGCGGCGGCGAGCCCCGCGGCCGAGCCGGCGGCCAAGCGCGCCGCGCCGCGGCGCCGGTAGGCCGCGCCGGGCCGAGGTCCCTCTTCCGCCGGCGTCGCCCGGGCCGGGTCAACCGGCCCGCGACGTGCCGAGCGCGGCGACGATCGCCGCGACGCGCGCCTCGACGCCAGGGTCGCGGCGGATCGGCCGGCCCCACTCGCGCGCGGTCTCGCCCGGCCACTTGTTGGTGGCATCGAGGCCCATCTTCCCGCCCAGGCCGGACACCGGCGAGGCGAAGTCGAGCGAATCGATCGGCGTGTGGTCGACCAGCACGGTATCGCGCACCGGGTCCATGCGAGTGGTGATCGCCCAGACCACGTCCTTCCAGTCGCGGGCGTCGACGTCCTCGTCGACGACGACGATGAACTTGGTGTACATGAACTGGCGCAGGAAGCTCCAGACGCCGAACATCACCCGCTTGGCATGTCCCGGGTAGCGCTTGGCGATCGAGACGATCGCCATCCGGTAACTGCAGCCCTCGGGCGGCAGGTAGAAGTCGACGATCTCCGGAAACTGCTTCCTCAGGATCGGCACGAACACCTCGTTCAGGGCCACGCCGAGCACCGCCGGCTCGTCCGGCGGCTTGCCGGTGTAGGTGGAGTGGTAGATCGGCGAGTCGCGGTGGGTCAGCCGGGCGATCTCGAACACCGGGAACCAGTCGACCTCGTTGTAGTACCCGGTGTGATCGCCGAACGGGCCTTCGAGCGCATATAGATAGCCGCCGATCTCCTTGAGCGCCACGCCATGCTCGCTGGTTCCGGTAAAACCGGTCGCCGCCGGCGGAATGTGCCCCTCGAGGACGAACTCGGCGCTGGCCGGCGCCTGCAGCATCACCCCGGCGTCGCCCACCGAACAGTCGCTCACCTCGGTGCGGGCGCCGCGCAGCAGGCCGGCGAACTGGTACTCGGAGAGACTGTCGGGCACCGGCGTGACCGCGCCCAGGATCGTCGCCGGGTCGGCGCCCAGGGCGACGGCGATCGGAAACGGCTGCCCGGGGCGGCTGGCGGCGAACTCGCGGAAGTCGAGCGCGCCGCCGCGGTGGGCCAGCCAGCGCATGACGACCTGGCGCCGGCCAATCACCTGCTGTCTATATATACCGAGGTTCTGGCGCTTTCGTGCCCCCGGGCCGCCCTGGGGTCCGCGGGTGATCACCAGGCCCCAGGTGATCAGCGGCCCGGCGTCCTCGGGCCAGCAGGTCTGGACCGGCAGCCGGCCAAGGTCGATCGCCTCGCCGTCGAGCACGACCTCCCGGCAGGGGGCCCGGGCCACCGTGGCGGGGCGCATCGTCCAGAGCGCTTTGGCGAGCTGCAGCAGCCGGCCGGCGTCGCGCACGCCCTTGGGCGGCTCGGGCTCCTTGAGGTTGGCGAGGAGCTCGCCGATGTCCCGGAGCTCGCCGACGTCGGCGGCGCCCATGCCCCGGGCGACCCGACCGCCTGTCCCGAAAAGGTTCGCCAGGACCGGAATTTTGTAACCGACCGGGTTCTCGAAAAGCAGCGCCGGCCCGCCCTGGCGAAGCACGAAGTCACTGACCGCTGTCATTTCCAGCCGCGCCGACACTGGCTCGCGGACCCGGGCCAGCTCCCCGGAGGCTTCCAGACCCGCCACAAAGTCGCGAAGATCGCGATAAATCATACTTGTTAGTAGTAAAGAAGACGGCTTCGAGGGTTGACCGGGAATTTAACGGCTTTGTAGACTCGCGCCGTTTTGCGGCCAAACCCCCCTCGGGGTGGTCGCCGGGCTCCGGACCTGATCTTGGCGGACCCTTCGATGTCTTCACCGCCGCCTGGGCGGAAATTATCGCCGTGCAGCCCCGTGTAGCCGATTCGATCGGCCGGGGCCTCAAGCGCCGGCTGGAGGATGAGAGAGATGACGACGCTGCACCGACTTCGCTCGACAGCCACTTCCTGGAAATCCGCCGTCCTTGGGTCGAGCGGGGTGTTCCTGCGCGACATCGGCCATGGCCTGCTCGAGGTCGGGCACAACTCGCTCGCCCTGCTGGGGCTGACGGTGATCGGCATCGCCCTTCTTGCCGGCGGCCGCGCCGACCTCCGCCATGCCCTGGAGGCACAAACCCTGAGCTGGCTCCAGGCCCGCCACGAGGCCCGCCAGCCGCCGCCGGTCGAAACGGTCGATCTGGGCGAGCCGGACGCGATCGCCCGGGCGACCGCAGCCGACCCGAAGGAGCTGAGCCGGACCCAGGCTGCGGTCGCCGGCTGGCTGTCGCGCCGCTACCGGGTCGCTCCGGAGCCGGTCAGCCGGCTGGTCCAGGAGGCCTGGCGGGTTGGCGAGCTGGCCAAGCTGGACCCGACCCTGATCCTGGCGGTGATGGCCGTGGAATCGAGCTTCAACCCCTTCGCCCAGAGCCCGGTCGGCGCCCAGGGCCTGATGCAGGTCATGACCAAGGTCCATGACGACAAGTACGAGGCCTTCGGCGGTCGCCATGCGGCCTTCGACCCGGTGACCAACCTGCGGGTCGGCGTCCTGGTGCTGAAGGAATGCATCGCCCGGGCCGGCAGCCTGGAGGCAGGGCTGCGCTACTACGTCGGCGCCGCCAACATGGACGACGGCGGCTACGTCATGAAGGTCCTGATCGAGCAGAACATCCTGCGCCAGCTGGCCGGGGAAAAGCCCCTGCCCCTGCCGGCCCGCCGCCCGGCGGCGGTCGCCGAAGCGGCCGACCACGATGCCGCGCCGGCCGAGGCCGAGCCGATCGCCCGGGCCACGACCCTGCCCGAGAAGATCGCCCTGCTCCACTAGCCCTTCCGGCGGGCTCGGTCCGCTACACTTTCAGCGCTGCGCGACTGGCGATTCGGCCCTCTTTCGGGCCTGAGGTGGGGCACCACTGGGGAGCGCGGTCGGTCGTTGCGCGATGCAGCCGCCGGTCGGGCCGTTCGCCTGGGCCACCCTCTCGCGTCATCGCGAGTGTGGACGCCCGCAGCAGGAGCCGACCGATGTTTCACCGCCGTCCTTCCATCCTCGCCGAAACCGACCCGGAGATCGCCTCGATCATCGAGCGCGAGAACCAGCGCCAGGAAGAGCACATCGAGCTGATCGCCTCGGAGAACTACGCCTCCACGGCGGTAATGGCCGCCCAGGGCAGCCAGCTCACCAACAAGTACGCCGAGGGCTACCCCGGCAAGCGCTACTACGGCGGCTGCGAGTTCGTCGACATGGCCGAGCAGCTGGCGATCGACCGGGTGAAGCAACTCTTCGACGCCGGCTTCGCCAACGTCCAGCCCAACTCCGGCTCGCAGGCCAACCAGGCGGTGTTCTTCGCCCTGCTCCAGCCCGGCGACACGGTCATGGGCATGAGCCTCGCCGAAGGCGGCCACCTCACCCACGGCATGGCGCTCAACATGAGCGGCAAGTGGTTCAAGGTGGTGAGCTACGGCCTCACCGCCAAGGAAGAGATCGACTACGACCAGATGGAGCGGTTGGCGCACGAGACCCGGCCCAAGCTCATCATCGCCGGCGCCTCGGCCTACAGCCTCCGGATCGACTTCGCCCGCTTCGCCAAGGTGGCCAGGGACATCGGCGCCTTCTTCATGGTCGACATCGCCCACTACGCCGGCCTGGTGGCCGCAGGCGTGTACCCGAACCCGGTGCCGCACGCCGACGTCGTCACCTCGACCACGCACAAGAGCCTGCGTGGCCCGCGCGGCGGCATCGTCCTGATGAACGACGAAGGCATCGCCAAGAAGATCAACAGCGCCGTCTTTCCCGGCCTGCAGGGCGGCCCGCTGATGCACGTGATCGCCGCCAAGGCGGTGGCCTTCAAGGAGGCGCTCGCGCCCGAGTTCAAGGCCTACCAGCAGCAGGTGGCGAAGAACGCGATCGTCCTCGCCGAGACCTTGACCGAGCGCGGCCTTCGCATCGTCAGCGGCCGGACCGAGAGCCACCTGATGCTGGTCGACCTGCGGCCGAAGAACCTCACCGGCAAAGAAGCCGAGACGGTGCTGCAGGCGGCGCACATGACCTGCAACAAGAACGGCATCCCGAACGACCCGCAAAAGCCGATGGTGACCAGCGGCATCCGCCTCGGCACGCCGGCCCTGACGACGCGGGGATTCCGCGAGGAGGAGACGCGGCGCACCGCCCACCTCATCGCCGACGTGCTCGACGCGCCGCACGACGAAGCCAACATCGCCGCGGTGCGCACCAAGGTCGCGACGCTGACGCGCGACTTCCCGGTCTACCGCTGACGCGATGACGGCCCCCACGCTCGCTCCGCTCGCTGCCCCCCAAGGGCGCGCTCAGGCGGCTTGGGAGCGGCCCGGCGCCGCCTGACCCAATGCGCTGCCCGTTCTGCAGCCACGAAGACACGACCGTCGTCGAGACGCGCGATTCCGACGAGGGCGACGTGGTGCGGCGGCGGCGCCGCTGCCAGAGCTGCGACAAGCGCTTCACCACCTACGAGCATGCCGAGATCGCCCTGCCGCAGGTGGTGAAGAAGGACGGCACCCGGGCCGAGTTCGATCCGGCCAAGGTGCGCGCCTCGATGACCCTGGCGCTGCGCAAGCGCCCGGTCAGCGTCGAGCAGATCGACGCGGCGATGGTGCGGATCCAGGACAAGCTGCTCAACAGCGGCGCCCGCGAGGTGCTGTCGTCGAAGCTCGGCGAGCACGTGATGCGCGAGCTCAAGCGCATCGACAAGGTCGCCTACGTGCGTTTCGCCTCGGTCTATCGCAGCTTCGAAGACGTCGACGAGTTCCGCCAGCTGATCCAGGACATTTGAGCGTCGCCGCCGGCTGAGCCCGCGGGGGTCCCCAAGGGGCGGCCCGCCGCGACTCCCCCGCGCTTCCCCTTCGCACGGGATCGTGAAATCGGTCGCGGATTTCTACAGTGCTTCGCATGCACACGAAGCACGTCTCGCCCCCGCCGAAGCGCAGGCCCCGCGGCTTCTCGCTGATCGAGGCGATGGTCGTCGTCGCCGTGGTCGCGGTCGTCGCCACGGCCGCCGTGCCCAGCCTAGTCGCGTTCATCGACGGCCGCCGCCTCGACGCCGCCGCCACCGCGCTCGCCGCCGACGTGCAGTTCGTGCGCACCGAGGCGGTCGCGCGCAACCAGCCGATCGGCATCAGCTTCCACGACGCGCCCGGCGCCACCTGCTGGGTCGTCCACACCGGCCTGGCGGCGCAGTGCAGCTGCGGCGACACGCCGCCCGCGGTCTGCGGCGGCGGCGCGGTCGAGATCAAGACCGTCGTCCTCGGAGCCGCCGACCGGGTCAGCGTGCGCGCCAACGTCGCCTCCATCGCCTTCGACCCGCTGCATGGCACGAGCACGCCGACCGGCACCCTGCGCCTCGTCGACGACGCCGGGCGGGCGTGCATCACGTCGTCAACGTCATGGGCAGGGTGCGTTCCTGCACGCCCGCCGGCGTGCCGGGCTGGCGCGCCTGCTGAACTTCAAAGGAGACCGACATGCAAGCTTCCGCGCGTTCCCGCCTCCGCAGCTCCGGCCGTCGCGCCAGCCGCGGCTTCACCCTGGTCGAGACCCTGATCGCGGTCGGCATCGCCGGCGTGCTCTCGGGCATCGCCTACCCGTCGCTCGAAAGCCAGGTGATGCGCGCCCGCCGCAGCGACGCCTTGGCCTCGCTGATGCAGGCGCAGCTGGCGCAGGAACGGCATCGCGCCAACCATCGCAGCTACGGCGACTCGGCCGCGGTCGGCGTGCCGCCGACGTCCCTTTCCGGCCACTACGCGATCGAGGTCGCGGCCAGCGCCGTCGACGGCTACGAGCTCGTCGCCACCGCCAGCGGCCGGCAGGCGCACGACACGATCTGCCGGACGCTGCGCCTCGTCGTCGCCGGCGGCAGCGTCGTCTACGCCTCGGGACCCGATGCCGCGGCCTCGAATGCGGCCGCGGTCAACCGCAAGTGCTGGAACCAGTGATGCGCTCGCGTCGTTCGCCGCGCGGCCTGTCGATGGTCGAGCTGCTCGTCGGCACCGCGGTCGGGCTGGGGATCGTCGCTGCCGGCACGACGGTCGTCACGCGCCACGCACGGGAGAACCGGGCGCTGGCGATCGAATCGCGCCTGATGCAGGACCTGCGCACCGCCACCGACATTGTCGCCCGCGACCTGCGTCGCGCCGGCTACTGGGGCGCCTCGGCCTCGGGCGTGCGCGGCGACGACGGCAGCGCGGTGCTCGCCAACCCTTATGCGCTCGTCGCGCCCGAGAGCGCGGCATCCGATGCGGTGCGGCTCAGCTTCTCGCGCGACGCCAGCGAGAACGGCACGCTCGACGGCAACGAGCGCTTCGGTTTTCGCCTGCGCAACGGCGCGATCGAGCTGCAGCTCGGCGACGGCAACTGGCAGGCGCTCACCGATCCGGCGACGCTCACCGTCACCGCCTTCGAGGTCGAACCTCGCACCGAGGAGAAGAGCCTCGAGCACTTCTGCGACCAGCCCTGCGCCGCCGGCAGCACCACGTGTCCGCCGCGGCAGCAGGTGCGCAGCTTCGCGGTCGCGATCGAGGCCCAGGCCGTGGCCGATCCGGGAGTGCGGCGCAGCGTCCTCGCGGGGGCGCGCCTGAGGAACGGCTCGGTCGTCGGCAGCTGCGAGGCCTGACATGCGAAGCTGCCGACAGCCTCGGTCCATTCGCCGCCAGCGCGGTGCCGCGGCGCTCGTCGTCACGATGCTGCTCGTCTTCGCCATGCTGATCGTCGTCGCGGTCGCCAACCGCAACGCGATCGTCGAGACGCGCGCTTCGGCCAACCAGTACCGTTCGACCCAGTCGTTCGAAGCCGCCGAGGCCGGTCTCGAATGGGCGCTGGCCCGCCTGAACGACAACGCACCGATCGGCGACGACTGCCTGCCGAGCGCCGACCCGGCTGCGCCGTCGTTCCGCGAGCGTTACTTGCGCGACGACGGCGCCGGCTTCGTCGCCGCCACCTGGGACGACGCCGGCACCGCGGCGCCGCTGCAGGCGGCCTGCGTGCGCGGCGAGGGCGGCTGGTCGTGCAGTTGCCCGGCGAGCGGCGCCGCCGTCGTCGCCGAACCCGAAGGCAGCACCACCGCACCGGGCTTCAGGCTCCAGTTCGCCGACGGCGCGCGACCGGGCATCGTCCGCGCGATCGCGACCGGCTGCACCCGCCGCGGCACGCCCTGCACCGCGAGCACGGATGCCGGCCACGAGGCCGCCGCCCGGCTCGAGGTCGCTCTCGGACTGGTCGCCGGGCTGCGCGCCGCCCCGGCGGCGGCGCTGACGGTCGGCGGCAACCTCGACGCCGGCGCCAGCGCGCTCGGCGTGCACAACCGCGACCCGGCCTCCGGCGGCATCGCCATCGATGCCGGAGGCAGCGTCGCTGGCAACGCAATGCGCCTGGGCGCGCCGCCGGGCTCGCCGCTCGACGGCTCGGTGGTTTCCGGCGACACGCAGCTCGCCGCGCTCGCGGGCGACCGCTTCTTCGCCCGCTGGTTCGGCATGGACCGCGCGGGATGGCGCCCCCAGCCGGCAGCGACGCCGATCGCCTGCGCCGGCAACTGCGCCATGACGATCGCCGACGCGGTCGCGACCGGGGCACGCCTGGTGGCCGTGGAAGGCGACGCCGCACTCGATGGACCGCTCGAGCTCGGCGCTTCGGAACGGTCGATCGTCCTGCTCGTCAACGGCACGCTGCGCCTGCGCGGCGCGGTCACGTTGCGCGGCGTCGTCGTCGCTGGCGCGCTCGAATGGCGCGACGGGGCAGCGGATTCCGGTGCGCTCGTTCGCGGCGCGGCCCTGGTCGAAGGCAGCTACCAGGGCGACGCCGCCGCCGACCTCGTTCACGACGCCGCCCTGCTCGCCCGCCTGCAGGGCGCGACCGGCAGCTTCGCCCGCGTCTACGGCAGCTGGAAGGCCTTCTGACCATGGCCATGCGTTCTCCCGCCGCGCAACGCGGCGCCGCCCTGTTCGAGTCGCTGGTCGCGTTCTTCGTCCTCGCGGTCGCGAGCCTGACCGCGGCGCAGCTGCAGGGCGAGCTTCGCCGGCACGGCGACCTGGCGCGGCAGCGCTCCGAGGAGGTCCGGCTCGGCGCCCGCGAGCTCGAATCGCTGCGCGCCTGGTCCTCGCTGGAGCCGGCCTCCGGCGCCAGTGCCTACGCATCGATCATCGACGCCGAGACGACGATCGATGCCGACATCAACCCGCAGGGCAACACCGACTACCGGATCGTCCGCGGCATCGACGACGGCGCCTTCGCCGGTGCCAAGGGCACGACGATCACCGTCGAATGGGCCGACCGGGCCGGCGCCACGCAGCAGATCGTCCTCGACAGCGTGATCACGCGCCGCGATCCGATCTGGTCGGGCGCGCTCGCCGTCGGCGCAGGAGCCGGCCTGCCGCGCGCCAGCCTCGGTCGCTCGCCGTTCGTGCCGGTGACGGCGCGCTCGCTCGGCGGCGGGCGCAGCGCGCTGAAGGCCACGACCTCGGGGAGCACGGCGATCGTCTTCGACGACCGGAGCGGCGAGATCGTGTCGCGCTGCAACGGCATCGCCACGACGACCGCGACCCGCGATCTGGTGGCAGGCGACTTGGCCGCCTGCAGCGACGGCCATTGGCAGTTCCTTGCCGGCACGATCCGTTTCACCTCGGCGGTTCCGCCGCTGGCCGCCGATGCGAAGGACGTGCCGCCGGCGCTGGCCGTGACGCTCGCCCTCGGTGGCGGCAGCTACGCCACGACACCGGACTGCAGCGTCGAGGCGATGAAGACGGTGCGCTACTCGGCCGGCGGCAGCCTGCGGATCGAAGCGGTGCCGCTCGATGCCGTGCCGGCCTCGCTCGGCCTGGTGTCGTGGCTCGACACCGGCGACCGCCACGTCGCCTACCGCTGCGTCGTCACACCGCGCGCCGATGGCCGCTGGTCGGGGCGCAGCGCGCTCGTGCCCGCGGGCTGGACGATCGGCAGCGGCAGCGGCGACCGCCGCGTCTGTCGCTACGTCGCCGACAGCAACGGCTCCGGCACGATCGATGCGAACATCGAGCATCCGCTGGACTACATCGACGTCGCCGGCTCGCTCCTGGCGCAGAATTTCCTGGTCGTGCGCGGCGACCAGGCCTGCCCGGCCACGAGCGAAGGCGGCTCGCCGTCCGCCGGCCTCGGCACGCTGCAACATCAACCCTGACCTGTCCCGACGCACGCCTTGAACGACACCCCCCCGACCGCCACCGACCCCAGCGCCTTCGCCGAGCCCATGCGCGAGGCGCTCGCGCTCGCCGAGCAGGCGGTCGGCCTCTCCGATCCCAACCCGCGGGTCGGCTGCGTCATCGTCGACCGCGGCGGCCGCATCGTCGGCCGCGGCCATACCCAGGAAACGGGCGGCCCGCATGCCGAAGTGATGGCGCTGCGCGACGCCGCCGGCGGCGGCGCCGACGTGCGCGGCGCCACCGTCGTCGTCAGCCTCGAGCCGTGCTCGCATCACGGCCGCACGCCGCCGTGCGCCGATGCCCTGGTCGCCGCTGGCGTCGGCCGGGTGGTGATGGCGATGCGCGATCCGAATCCGCTCGTCGCCGGCCAAGGCGCCGCGCGCCTCGCGGCGGCCGGCATCGAGGTCGTCTTCGGCCCGTGCCAAGACGAGGCGCGCGAGCTCAACATCGGCTTCGTCTCGCGCATGGAGCGCGGCCGGCCCTGGCTGCGGCTCAAGGCCGCGGTCTCGCTCGACGGCCGCAGCGCGCTCGACAACGGCGTCAGCCAGTGGATCACCGGCGAGACCGCACGCGCCGATGGCCACGCCTGGCGCAAGCGTGCCGGCGCCCTGCTCACCGGCGTCGGCACCGTGCTCGACGACGATCCGCGGCTCGACGTGCGGCTCGTGCCCACCGCCCGCCAGCCGCTGCGCGTGATCGTCGACTCGCGCCTGCAGACGCCGCCATCGGCACGCATCCTCGCCGCGCCGGGTTCGGTGCTGCTCTACGCCGCGATCGACGACACGGCCAGGCGAGCCGAGCTGGAAGGACGCGGCGTCGAAGTGGCGCTCCTGCCTTCCCCCAGCGGCAAGGTCGACCTGTCCGCGATGCTCGCCGATCTCAGCGCGCGCGGCATCAACGAGCTGCATGTCGAAGCCGGCGAGAAGCTCAACGCCTCGCTGCTGAAGGAAGGCGGGGTCGACGAGCTGCTCGTCTACGTCGCGCCGCGCCTGCTCGGCAGCGGTCGGGGCCTGGCCGCGCTCGGGCCGTTCGAGACGCTGGCGCAAAGCCTCGACTTCCGCATCGTCGACATCGCCCGCGTCGGCGACGACCTGCGCCTCCGGCTGCGTCCGCGGCGCTGACGCCTTCGCGACGCTGCGGCCTCTGCGCCACGGCGACAATCGCCCCATGTTCACCGGCATCGTCAGCGGCGTCGGCCGCATCGTCGAAGCAACGCCGCTCGGCGCGGGTGCGGCCTTCGGCAAGGCGCTCGAGATCGAGACACCGCCGGGCTTTCTCGACGGCGTCGGGCTCGGCGACAGCATCGCCCTGTCCGGCGCCTGCATGACCGTCGTCCGCCTGGAGCCCGAGGCGCACCGCTTCCACGTCGAGATCTCGGCCGAAAGCCTCGACAAGACCGCCGGCCTGGCCGGCGCCGGCGAGGTCAACCTCGAGAAGGCGATGCGCGCCGACGCCCGCCTCGACGGCCATCTCGTCTCCGGCCATGTCGACGGCGTCGGCCGGGTCACGCGCTTCGAGCGGATCGGCGAGTCGTGGGCGCTCGAGGTCGAGGCGCCGGCGGCGCTGGCGCGCTTTCTCGCCGTCAAGGGCTCGGTCGCGGTCGACGGCGTCAGCCTCACCGTCAACAGCGTCGAAGACCGGGCTTCCGGCTGCGCGATCGGCATCAACCTCATCCCGCACACGGTGCAGAACACCAGCCTGCGCGGCCTCGCGGTCGGGCGGCGGGTCAACCTCGAGATCGACCTGATCGCCCGCTATGTCGAGCGCATGCTCGGCCTTTCCGCGCGCCCGGCCTGACACCCCCACCACCTACAATTCGCCATGGCCATCGCCCCCATTCCCGAGCTCGTCGCCGAGCTGGCCGCCGGCCGCATGGTGATCCTCGTCGACGAGGAGGATCGCGAGAACGAAGGCGATCTCGTCCTGGCCGCCGACCATGTCACGCCCGAGGCGATCAACTTCATGGCCAAGTTCGGCCGCGGCCTGATCTGCCTCACGCTCACGCGCGAGCGCTGCGAGCGTCTGCAGCTGCCGCCGATGGCGGCGAAGAACGGCGCCCAGCACGGCACTGCCTTCACCGTCTCGATCGAGGCCGCGAGCGGCGTCACCACCGGCATCTCCGCCGCCGACCGGGCACGCACGGTGCAGGCGGCGGTGAAGAAGGACGCGCGCGCCAGCGACCTGGTGCAGCCCGGCCACATCTTCCCGCTGCAGGCGCACGACGGCGGCGTGCTGATGCGCGCCGGCCATACCGAGGCCGGCTGCGACCTCGCCGCGATGGCCGGGCTCGCGCCGGCCGCCGTGATCTGCGAGGTCATGAACGACGACGGGACGATGGCGCGCCTGCCCGACCTCATGGCCTTCGCGACGCAGCACGGCCTGAAGATCGGCACCATCGCCAGCCTGATCGAGCACCGCAGCCGCAACGAATCGCTGATCGAGCGCGCCGGCACGCGCAAGATGCTCACGCCGCAAGGCGAGTTCGACTGCACCGTCTACACCGACAAGACCGGCGGCCTGCACCTGGCCCTGACGCGCGGCCGCTGGACCGGCGCCGACGAGGTGCTGGTGCGCGTGCACGAGCCGCTCTCGGTCCTCGACCTGCTTGACGCCGGCCCGTCCGATCACTCCTGGCCACTGCCGCGGGCCCTGGCCGCGTTGCAGAAGAGCGAGCGCGGCGCGGCGGTGCTGCTCAACTGCGGCGAGGACGCCGCGACGCTGCTTCCGCAGATGCTGGCGCGTGGCCGCGGCGCGCGCCGTGCGCCGCAGCCGCTCGACCTTCGCACCTACGGCGTCGGCGCGCAGATCCTGCGCGACCTCGGGGTCGCGAAGATGAAGCTGCTCGGCAGCCCGCGCCGCATGCCGAGCATGGCGGGCTACGGCCTGGAAGTGAACGGCTTCGTCGAAGACGAACCGCCGGTCGTCGCCGCCGCCACCACCGCCGCGACGCATGCGCAACGCTGACCGCGGCGAGGCGGCGCGCCTCGACGGTCGCGATCTGCACATCGGCATCGTCCAGGCGCGCTTCAATTCCGCCATCACCGACCGGATCGCCACAGCCTGCAAGGTCGAGCTCGACGCGCTCGGCGTCCCCGCCGAGCGCGTCACCCTGGTGCGAGTGCCGGGCGCGCTCGAGATCGGCGTCGCCCTGGCCGCGCTCGCCGCGAGCGACGCGTTCGACGCCCTGATCGCGATCGGCTGCGTCATCCGCGGCGAGACCTATCACTTCGAGCTGGTGGCCAACGAGAGCGGCGCCGCAGTCACCCGCGTCGGCCTCGACCACAGCCTGCCGGTCGCCAACGCCGTCCTCACCTGCGAGACCGAGGCCCAGGCCCAGGCCCGCGCCGAAGACAAGGGGCGCGACGCCGCCCAGGTCGCGGTCGAGATGGCGAACCTGCTGGACGACTGGTCGTGAGCGACGAGCCCGATCCGCCGGCCGAGGCGCCCGAGGGCGGCGCGGCACGGCCCCGCGCCCGGCAGCCGCGCGGCGACGGCCGCCGGCGCAGCGGTGCCGTGTCGGCACGTCGCAAGTCGCGCGAGTTCGCGCTCCAGGGCCTGTACGAATGGCTGATCGGCGGCGCCGATGCCGGTGTGGTCGACGCCCACGTGCGCGAGCGCGAAGGCTTCGAGCAATGCGACGCCGCCCACTTCGACATGCTGCTGCACGGCTGCATCCGCGAGCGCAGCGAGCTCGACGTGCAGCTTTCGGCGTACCTTGACCGCAAGACCGAGCAGCTGTCGCCGGTCGAGCACGCGGTGCTCCTGATCGGCAGCTACGAATTGCGGCACTGCATCGACATCCCGTACAAGGTGGCGATCAACGAGGCGGTCGAGCTGGCCAAGAGCTTCGGCGGCACCGACGGCCACAAGTACGTCAACGGCGTGCTCGACAAGACCGCAGCCGCGCTGCGCAGCGTCGAGGTCGAGGCGGCTCGCGGCCGACGCAGCTGAAGCCCGCGAATCCGGGCAAAAGCCCGATGTCGAGGCACGTCGAATGGTGAGCTTGTGTTACTAACGTTCGCCGCGACACCTTTTGCACACTTCGGCCCCTGCCGCGTCACTTAAGCTGGCGGGCGTGAGCAGCAGTCCCACTCCGCCCGCTGTGCCCGGCGATTCGGTCCCGAGCTCGCCGCAGAGCGTCCCAGGGGTCGCCCTGTGGAGCGACTCCGACGGCGGCAGCCGGCCGACCACGCCCGGCTTCAACGGGCTGGTCGCGACGCCCGCCGAGCGGGCGATGCCGACCATCGGCCACATCGGCCGCTATGCGCTCAAGTACCAGCTCGGCGCCGGCGGCCTCGGCACCGTGTTCGCCGCCCACGATCCGCTGCTCTCGCGCCTGATCGCCGTCAAGACCCTCAACGTCGAGATCAAGGAAGACGAGCGCGAGTCCTTCAATGCGCACTTCATCAACGAAGCGCGCGCCGCCGGTGGCCTCAGCCATCCGCACATCGTCACCGTCTTCGACGCCGGCATCAGCGACGACCGCGCCTACATCGCGATGGAGCTGCTCAAGGGCCGCGACCTGCGCCAGCTGCGCCAGGAGGGCTGGCGGGCGACGCCGGCGCAGGCGGCGCTGATCATCCGCCGGGTTGCCGACGCGCTCGCCTTCGCCCACTCCAAGGGCGTGATCCACCGCGACATCAAGCCAGCCAACATCTTCATGGTCGGCCGCACCCAGCCGCGGGTGCTCGATTTCGGCATCGCTCGCATCACCCACCAGCGCGACAGCGGCCAGGCGATGAACGGTGCCGGGTCGCCCTACTACATGTCGCCGGAGCAGGTGCGCAAGGAGCCGGGCGACCGGCGCACCGACGTGTTCTCGCTCGGTGTCGTTCTCTACGAGCTGCTCACCGACACCAAGCCGTTCGACGGCGATTCGCTGAAGGCGATCACCCAGGCGGTTCTCGAGCACGAGCCGCCGCTTGCCAACAAGGTCGACAAGACCGTGCCGAAGGCGCTGGCCGAGATCGCCGCCCGGGCGATGGCCAAGGACCCGGAGCAGCGCTTCCGTTCGGCCCGCTCCTTCGCCCGCGACCTGCGCCAATGGCTCGATGCCAATCCGGCAGGCCCGGAAGGCGAGGCCATCGGGGCGACGGTGCCCGGCGCCGCCATCCCGAGCCCGCGCCGGCGCGCACCGTGGATTGCCGCCGGATCGCTGGCGTTCGTTGCGGTGGCTGCCACGGCCGTGTGGTGGCAGAGCCGCTCCGCCGCGCCGGTCCCGGCCGCCGCGGTGGCCCCGGCGCTGAAGCCGACCGCGGACGTTCGACCGCCGGCGCCGCCCCTGGCCGCAGCGCCAGCGCCGGCCGCTTTGACGCCGATGACCGCGTCCGTGTCATCGCCCTCGACGCCGACCTCGAACGCCACGACGGCCCCAGTCCTGGCCTCGACGCCGCCCGCCCTGCCCACCGGCGCGAACAACGCCGCAGCCCAGGAAGCGCTGCTCCTGGCGAGCATCGTTCCGATGCCCTCGCTGGTCACGGGACGCACGCCGGAGCCGATCAAGGCGACGAACCCGACCGGAGAGTCGACCGCGACCTCGACGGTCCACAAGGCCGAGTCGCCGTCCACCTCCCCGCCGGCCGGCGCCGCGCCGCCGAAGGAGTCCGCCAAGGAACGCAAGGCGCGCGAAGCCAAGGAGCGGGACGCCAAGGAGCAGCTCCGGCTCGCGGCCGCGACGCCGGCGATCGTCGCCACCGGCACGGTCCGGATCGCCGTCAGCCCCTGGGGCAATGTCGAGGTCGATGGCGCCGCCTCGGGCGCGGCCCCGCCGCTGACCCAGCTGACCCTGGCCGAAGGCCGGCATCAGATCGTCGTCCGCAACGGCGATTTCGCGCCGTTCGTCGCCACGATCAACGTCGTCGCCGGCCAGACCACGTCGATCCGGCACAAGTTCGGCTCCGGAGGATGACCTTTCCCCCGGCCAAGAGCCGGTTTCGGGTCGCGCTAGCATCGGCCGCCTGCCTTTTCCTCGTCGCCTGCGCTCAGACGCCGCCGGCGGCACCGGTCGGCCTGCTCGACGTGAGCGGGCGGCCGGCGGAAAAGGCCTTGCTCGACGGCCTGAAGGCTTATGACGACGCCCAATACGAATCCGCCGAACGCCTGTTCCGGCAAGCGCTCGCGCTCGGCCTGGCTTCGGTCAAGGACCGCGCCGAGGCGCACAAGCGGCTGGCGTTCATCCAATGCGCCGACGGCCGCCTCGCGCCCTGCGAGGCCGAGTTCCGGGCGGCACGCCAGGCCGATCCGGCCTTCGCCCTCGACCGCGCCGAGGCCGGCCACCCGGTCTGGGGCCCGGTCTATCGCAAGGCCGTGCCGAACTGATCGCGCCGGCCGCGCCGCCGCGCGATGACGGCAGCGCGCCACGTCGGCCCGGCCGACCACGCCGCGGCATTCCGCTGGCCGGTGCGCATCTACTGGGAGGACACCGATGCCGCGGGCATCGTCTTCTATGCCAACTACCTCAAGTTCTTCGAGCGCGCCCGCACCGAGTGGCTGCGCAGCCTCGGCTTCGAGCAGGAAGCGCTGCGTCACACGGCGGGCGTGGGCTTCGTCGTCACCGACACCACCCTCGCCTATCGCGAGCCGGCGCGGCTCGACGACGTGCTCGAGGTGAGCGTCCAGCCGGCCCATGTCGGCCTGGCGAGCATGACCGTGGCACAGCAGGCGCGGCGGGCCGGCCGCTTGCTGGCCGAGGGCACGATCCGGGTCGGCTGCGTCGATCTCGGAACTTTTCGGCCGCGCCGCATTCCCGAGGACATCCTCGCGCGGATTCGCGGCGGCCCACAACAACAAGCGAACCGATGACCCAGGATCTCTCGATCGTCACCCTCGTCCTGCACGCCAGCCTGGTGGTGCAGATCGTCATGGTCGGGCTGCTGCTCGCCTCGCTCGCCAGCTGGACCGTGATCTTCGGCAAGCTGTTCGGCCTGCGCAAGGTGCGCGCCGACAACGACGAGTTCGAGCGCGAGTTCTGGGCCGGCCGCAACCTCAACGACCTGTTCGCCGACGCCACCAAGCAGGCGCCGCGCTCGGCGATGGAGCGGATCTTCGCCTCGGGCATGCGCGAGTTCTTCAAGCTGCGCGAGAAGCGCGTCGCCGACGTCGGCGCCCTGCTCGACGGTGCCCGCCGAGCGATGCGCGCCAGCTTCCAGCGCGAGCTCGACGCGGTCGAATCCAACCTCTCGTTCCTCGCCTCGGTCGGCTCGGTCTCGCCCTACGTCGGCCTGTTCGGCACCGTCTGGGGGATCATGCATGCGTTCATCGGCCTGTCGAACCTGCAGCAGGTGACGCTGGCGTCGGTCGCGCCGGGCATCGCCGAGGCGCTGGTCGCCACCGCGATCGGCCTGTTCGCGGCCATCCCGGCGGTGATCGCCTACAACCGCTTCGCCCGGCAGATCGACCGCATCGCGACCCAGCTCGAGAGCTTCATCGAGGAGTTCTCGAACATCCTCCAGCGCAACGCCGGCGCCATGCCGGCGGCGCCGCGCTGACATGCCGGCGACCATCCATCGCGGCGGCTCGCGCCGGCGCACGATCAGCGAGATCAACATGGTCCCGTTCATCGACGTCATGCTGGTGCTGCTGATCATCTTCATGGTCACCGCGCCGCTCATCACCACCGGCATCGTCGACCTGCCGAGCGTCGGCAAGAGCAAGGCGCGGCCCGAGCACTTCGTCGAGATCGTGGTC
>Ga0163163_10000674_pt1 | contig 29178 bp, 23 predicted proteins | sample S65metaG_FD_119766 | JGI IMG/M metagenome (GOLD analysis project Ga0163163, IMG submission 119766) | Switchgrass rhizosphere microbial communities from Kellogg Biological Station, Michigan, USA - S6-5 metaG | ecosystem: Host-associated > Plants > Roots > Rhizosphere > Soil | place: USA... | reverse complement strand
TGGTTTCGATGATGGCTCGCAACTCGGTTTGACTGGAGCTAACTCAGCTTTGCCAATCTGGTCAGACTTTATGCAGTTTGCTTTAACCGAACACCCTGATTGGGCCGGCGATTGGGACATGCCTGCAGGAGTTGAAGCTGTCGATATCAATCCAAAGACTGGAGAATTAACCGCACCGGGTGATACGGAGAAGAGAACTGAATACTTCATCAACGGCACTGGACCAAATCACGTCGGTCCAGAAGCGAATGGTGAAGCCAGTCCGTCTGAGCCAGAAGCCTCGCCGACAGTCGAGCCATTGCCGGAGGAACAGCCGACGGTTACACCTCCTCCATTACCATCGCCGAAAAAGATCCCGACTGTTCCTGAAAGTCACCTGGAAGGAACAATCACACTCGACATCGATCCGACAACCGGATTGATTGCCGTTGAATCTTGTCCCGTCGTCAGGACGAAAACGTTTGTGCTCGGAACTGAGCCGAAGAGATATTGTGGGCCTGAGTATCATAAGGGACGGGCAGGCGATCCATCGGCTGCTCGTCCACGCGTTGTCAGCACTCCGCAGCGATAAAGCGAGCCACAGACACACATCACTAAGTGGCACAGACTTCAGTCTGTGGTTCAGAGCTGTCAGGTATTCAACACAGACTGAAGTCTGTGCCACATCAGATACTCGACAAGCACGCGCGCAGTGCTTCGATCGCCAACGATGCGGCGTGATGTTTTCGACCTGGAAGACCACCAACGGCTTCGATTAACTCAGCGCTAGTCAAATTCGCCGCTTCACTGGCGCTCCTTCCGATAATCATTTCAGTCAAAACAGATCCGCTGACCAAAGTAGGTGGACATCCGTAGGCCAGGTACTTCGCTACTTCGATTTGATTGTTCTTGATGATCAGTGAAAGGCGGAGACGATCACCACATACTGGATTAGTTTCCTCAGCCACCACAGTTGGATTCGGCAGTTCGCCGACATTCCGAGGGTTGGTTAAGTGGTCTTTGAACGTTGCTGTGTATGGCAAAGGGGTTGATGCTCGCCGTTTCAATGTTTTGACGGCTTCGAATCGGCTCTGCCGCCTGATATGAGGCGGTGGCTCGCCCCGCCGTCCACACCGTTGAGAAAATTGCTGCGTGCGGCGTAGCCGCGCGTCAGACGTTTTATGAGCATCGTTGCGGCGGGGCATAGCCACGCCTCACATCAAGCGGCAAAGCCGCAGGTTAAACCTATCTCACCTGAGCAAGCGTTTTATTTAACGGTGACAGTTCCCGAAGTCTTACGACCGCAGCAACTAAAACTTCAACCGCGTAATCCACGTCCTCCTCGGTATTGTCTTTGCCAAAACTGAACCTGATAGAACCGCGCGCGAGTTCGTCGTTATGGCCCAGTGCACGTATCACCGGCGAAGGCTCGAGTGTGCCCGACGAACATGCCGAGCCAGTTGAAACTGCGACGCCTTGCGGATCCAGGTTGATCAACAACCCTTCGCCCTCGATGTAGCGAAACGAGATGTTGGAAAGGTGTGGCAACCGCAAATCACGATCGCCGTTCATGACTACATCGTTAATGCGACGCGTTACTTCGGCTTCGAAGCGATCGCGGAGGCGTCGTACTTCGATTGATCTTTGTTCTATTTCCTCACGCGCAATTCTGGCTGCCTCTCCCAACGCGACGATGGCCGGAACATTTTCGGTGCCCGCACGTCGTTCTCTTTCCTGATGTCCGCCGACGTTCTGACCGAAGATGCGCACACCACGTCGCACGTACAGCGCTCCAATCCCTTTCGGCGCGTAAAGTTTGTGACCGGACAACGAGAGCAGATCACAACCGAGCTCGTCCACATTCAATTGAATTCGACCAGCTGCCTGTACGGCATCAGTGTGAAGCCAAAGATTCTTGTGGCCTTCTTGGCGTTGTTCTCGAATCAGATTTCCGATCTCGGTAATTGGTTGAATAGTTCCGATTTCATTGTTCGCCAGCATCACGCTGATAAGCACTGTGTCCGGACGCAATGCTGAACGAACGTCTTCGATTTTGACGATGCCTTTCTCGGAAACAGGCAGGCGACTAACTTCCCAACCGCGCTTCTCGAGTGTTTCCAAAACACCACGCACTGACGGGTGCTCGATGGTGGATGTGATTATGTGTTGACCGTGATCTTGAACGGCTTCACACAAACCACGGATGGCCAGGTTATTTGCCTCCGTGCCACCCGAGACAAAAATCAATTCGTTTTGGCGAGCTCCGATGAGAGCCGCAACCTCACGTCGCGCACGGTCGACAGCAGCCCGCGCCTGTTGGCCAAACGAGTGAACACTGGAAGGATTCCCAAAGTTTGCAGTCAGACTCCTGGACATGACGGCGGCCACCCGCGGATCGACCGGGGTGGTCGCACTGTGGTCCAGATAAACTTGTCGTTTGGGCTCCAAAATTTGCTTCCGTGCCTGCGAACTGATTTGCAAAACCGCGCATCTGAGTGGCGGTTCTCGACTGCTCGAGAGTTGTTAGGAGTCTAGGTTCCGCACAAAAGAGCGTCAAGCAGATACAGATTGATGGTGGGATGAACGAGTGTTAGCATGCTCACGCTGCGAGGTTGGCTCTCCCAAAGACGACGACTTCGATGATGGAGTCGCGAACTCTTCGGAAGGACTGTAAAGATGAATTACCTGAAAATTCCCCTGGTGCTCTTGTTGACTGTGGCGTTGACCGGTGTGGTAAGCGTCAGTATTTCCACTGCTCAAGGGACGAGCGCCCTGGAACGAGGTTACAGAACTGGATATTCAGACGGCTATAGTTCCGGCGTAGGCGATGCTGGAAACAAAGCTGCACGAGACTATCAGAGTAAAGAGGAGTACCAACTCGGCAATCGCTCTTTTAATGATGCATGGGGCACGATCGAGGATTATCGAGACGGTTATCAGCAAGGGTTCGAATCCGGCTACTCGGCGGGCTATGATCACCAGCAGTTTGATTCAAACCTTCCGACGGGCTTGCGAAGAAGAGGAACTGCTCCCAATGGAGCAGGTACAACTGTCAAGGGAGCAGATACACCTGTCGATGGAGCTGGGACAGCTCCCCCTCCTGCGGCAACCACACCAAATGAAGGAAGCACGACAGCCGTCGCAACGACTCCGGATAACTCGGACAAAACTCCTGTTCAGACATCAGGATCCCTAAACATTCCGCGAAACACGATCTTGTCGTTGGAGTTGATGACACCACTCTCGACGGAAGCGACTCAGCGCAACGACCCATTCAAAGCACAGGTCACAGAGCCCAAAGAGTTTGCTAACTATATCGTCGAAGGAAGAGTGCTGGATGTGAAACGGCCAGGAAAGGCTAAGGGAGTCGCTCAGCTTCAGCTCTCTTTTGAGCACATTCGGTCGCCCGACAATCGCGTTGCCGATCTTCACGCTGTACTGCTTGAAGTAGTGCCTCTAAATTCAGACAGCTCACCCAGCGTCGATTCGGAAGGCGCAATTAGAGGTCGTGATTCGACGAAAGACGATGTTGCGAAGGTAGGCGGCGCGTCTGGGATCGGAGCGATCATCGGCGTGATTGCCGGTGGTGGTAAAGGAGCTGCGATTGGTTCGATTATCGGTGCGGGTGCTGGAACAGCAGGAGTTATGACTCAGCGTGGCCGAGAGCTCCGACTTGAACAGGGTCAGCAAATGAAGATTCGTACCTCAAGTGATACGGGCGGTCAGTGAAAAAAACCAGCAAGTCTTCGAAGACAGCAAAACAGGGAGCACGCTCAAACCGTCTCCCTGTTTCCGTTTCTGGCCAGATTACTTTACTCACTGACTTTGGCACCGATGACTATTTCGTCGGAGCAATGAAGGGAGTGATACTTTCAGTAAATCCTGGTGCTGCGCTTATTGATATTTCTCACAACATTCCGCCGCAGGATATCCAGGCAGCAGCATTTGCTTTATTGGCTTGCTACCGATCATTTGCGCAAGGAACGATTCACGTCGCGATCGTTGATCCAGGTGTTGGTTCTACACGGCGGCCGATTCTAGCAGTCGCTGGTGGATACTTCTTCATTGGACCCGACAACGGCATCTTGAGTTACGTGCTCGATAACGAAGCGGACCAAACAATCTTTCACGTCACCTCTGAGCAGTTCTTTCGGAAGCCGCTGAGTACAACCTTTCATGGTCGCGATGTTTTTGCACCCATCGCAGCCGCGTTGTCTAAAGGCCTCTCAGCCGATTCCTTTGGCCCCCAGATTGATGATCCTGTAAAGCTGCCTGCACTGAAGCCTGTGGTCGGAAGCAATGGCAAAGTTAGTGGGAGGATTATTCACATCGATCGATTTGGTAACTGCGTGACGAATATTGAACGTTCGTCTTTAAGTGGCAATGAGCCAGTAATGGTGATGGTGAAAGGGAAGCGAGTTGAAGCGTTTCGTGAGTTTTATGGTGAAGCCGGTGCCGATAAAAAACCGTTTGCGATTTGGGGCAGCGCCGGATTTCTCGAAGTCTCAGCACGGAATCGCTCGGCGGCAAAGATGTTAGGAGTAAAACGTGGAGATGAGATTGTATTGAGGATTGAGTAGCTGAGAGAGTGGTTAGTTTGGAATTTGTTTCTCCTTACTGCTGAAAATAGAAGTGAGGTTGGGAAGTGGACCCCGTCCCGCTTAGTTCCTAGATGACGCAATGAAGTTCTCTGAGGAAGCAGCGGGGAAAGGGTTCCCTTCCCAACCTGAAAAGTTTGTTGAGATACAGTTTTCCTCGTCGCTTGTCACGTCTCGCACCTGTTTGTTATCTTCGCTCACACACAAAAATCTATGACTGATAAAGCGAAAGAGACTCCCACCGCACCCGCCTCTACCGGACTTCGAGGAGTTGTTGTTGGTACTTCTACAGTTTCAGACGTCGTTGGCGACAAGGGCGAACTGATATACCAGGGTTACAACATTCACGACCTCGCGAACAATTCAACGTTTGAAGAGGTTGCCTTTCTTCTCTGGAACAAGCGACTGCCGAAACAGGCTGAACTCGATGAACTGAAGCGATCACTTGGTCGTTCGTATGAGATTCCGGACGAAGTGATGACCCTGTTGAAGAAGGTGCCTCGTAACGCAGATCCAATCGACACGTTGCGGACAGCGGTGTCAGCTCTTGAGTTTTACGACGCTGGCGCGCGCGATATCTCTACTGAAAACAGTCGCAAGATTTCCATCAAACTTACGGCTCAGTTTGCTACGTTAGTTGCAGCCACAGATCAAATTCGCAATGGTAAAGATCCCGTCGCGCCGCTTCCTGATGCGAATATCGCCACGAACTTCCTGTACATGCTTAAAGGCGAAAAGCCCTCTGAGCATGATGCAAAACTTTTCGCCACTTGTTTGATTCTGCATGCAGATCACGAACTCAACGCTTCAACCTTTACGGCTCGTGTTGTTGCCGGGACTCTGGCAAGTGTTTATGCATCGGTCGTCGCAGCGATAGGTGCTTTGTCGGGTCCACTACACGGCGGTGCAAACACTAACGTGATGAAGACGCTGCTCGACATCGGGGAAGTCGATAATGTGGAGAGCTACGTGAAACGTGCGTTGGCTGAGAAAAGGAAGATGATGGGCTTCGGTCACGCCGTCTACAAAACCGAGGATCCGCGCGCGACACATTTACGCCAGTTCTCAAAAGAGATGGGTGAACGTTCGGGTAACTCGAAGTGGTACGACATGTCGCGCAAGGTTGAGGAAGTAATGATGCGCGAGAAGGGTCTGTATCCGAACGTCGACTTCTTCTCGGCGTCGACTTATTACATGATGGGAATCCCGCTTGATCTCTACACTCCGATCTTCGCTGTTAGTCGCATTACTGGTTGGACAGCTCACATTCTCGAGCAGTATGCCGACAATAAGCTAATTCGTCCTCGCGCGGATTACGTTGGCCCACGTAATGTACCTTACGTGCCAATCGCCGAACGATAAGCTATGTTTGGGGCATGAGCCCTCCTTAACAGTCGGGCTACTGCCCCAGCCGCGTGAACGCGAGAGAGTCCCTACGGAAGTAGCACTCACTTCATATCAGGTGCCACTGCAGCCGAGTTTCCATTCAAGAACCTATCAAACCAATAGAGCTGCCAATTCAAACTCTCCACGAGATGCTTCGGTTCGCCTGTGCGCGTCAGATTATGATTCTCGCGTGGGAACATCACGAACTCAGTGGTTACTCCAAAATGTTTAAGAGCTCGAAACCACTGTTCGCCTTGTTCGATGGGAACCCGAAAATCATTGTCTGAGTGAAGGATGAGAGTTGGAGTCTTGACGTTTTTCGCGTACTTCAGTGGTGAACGGTCCCAGTAAGTTTCGAATCTTTCAAAGACATCTCCTCCAAAGTCCGGAGTATGACCGTAGGCCCCATCACGCGTGCCTTCGTCTGAAATGAAATTCACGACACTTCGCAAAGTTACAGCTGCCTTGAAACGGGTTGTGTGTCCGATGATCCAGTTTGTCATGAACCCGCCGTAGCTGCCGCCTGTTACACCCAGGCGGTCTGTATCGATCCATGGATAACGTTTAAGCGCAGCATCGACACCGTTCATTACGTCGATATAATCTTTGCCTCCCCATTCACCAACTATTCCGCGTTCAAACTTTTGTCCGTATCCAGTAGAGCCTCTCGGGTTGGTGAAGAGAACGGCGTAGCCTTTCGCCGCATATACCTGGAACTCGTGGTACCAATCGACTCCATATTGTCCGGCAGGACCACCATGGACACTTAGGATCATTGGATATTTCTTGCCTTCTTGCCAACCGATCGGTTTCACCATGAAACCATCGACATCCCAATCATCAGCGCTCTTGTAACTGAAGCGTTCGACATCGGCGAGATGCAGCTGCTTCCAGAGCGCTTCGTTGAGGTTTGTTAGTTTGCGCTCTTTCGAGCCGCTTAAGTCAGAAACGTACAAGTCGTCGAGGTGTTTAAAGTCGTTCACCATATAGACGCGTGTTCCGGTGCGGTCGTTGAAGTCTGCGTTGCGTACTGCACGCGCACCGGAACTGATCTGTTCGACTGTCTTCTTTGCCACGTCGATTTTGAAGAGTTGGAATTCGCCCTTAACTCCACTTTCGAAATAGATCGATTTGCCATCTTCGGACCATTCAAGGCCAGTTGGAATTAGGTCAAGTCCGTCAGCCGCCAAAATTGATGGCGTTCCGCCACTAGCTGGCGCTAGCCAGACCTTCGGATGATCGCGATCTCGCAACTCGCCCGTGAATGCGATCATGCGACCGTCTGGAGACCAACGCGGACTGTTGTCACTTTCCGAATGATCAGAGATCTTCGTGACTGCGCCGCCAGTCGAGGAAACTACCCAAACGTCGCTGTTCCGATCGTCCTCGTATTCTTTGCCTGTGCGGTTTGAAACAAACGCGATCCGTGTCCCATCAGGGGACCACTGTGGATCGCTGTCATTCCAATCATCGCCTTCGGTGATTTGTTTGGACGCACCTGACTTGATCTCAACAGTCCAGATGTGAGTGCGTCTATCGTCGAACCATCCACTGTCATTGAATTTGTATGAACTGGTTTTGTAATGACGGACATCGCTGCGATCTTTGTTTTCGGACCGGCTATCGCTTGGACCTGTGCGGCTAACCACGACCAGACGAGTTCCATCAGGAGACCACTGAAAATTGCTTCCGCCGTTTTTTAGATTGGTGATTCGTCTCGCTTCACCTCCAGACATCGACAACAAATAAACCTGCGATCTTGGTGTTTCAACGGAACCTGAACTGGCGAGAGTCTGTCCCTCGCTCGGTCTGCTCGATAAGAACGCGAGTGATGAACCGTCGGGGCTCCATCGCGGAGAGTTAGTGGATTGTAGGCTGGTTGTAAACTGCCATGGTGCGTGTGCGCCGTCAGTTGCAACCATCCAGATAGACGAGTTGCGACGATTCTGTGCGCGGTCCACTTTGGTTACGACATAGGCAACGAGTTTACCGTCCGGCGAGATGTGCGGATCACTGAGAAACTCAAACCCGAAGTAGTCTTCAGGAGTGATTCCTCGTTGTTGTTGCGAGAAGGCTGAAACTGTTACGAGCAGGCAGACAAGAGTAACGGAGAGCCGTTGTACATGCTTCATGTGCGTTTTCGATTAACTGTGGAATGGATTTAGGTACGACGACGCTCATGATACATGCGAACGCGCAGACTTTATGAGGATATTTTCAGGTTGGGAAGGGGACCCTGTCCCCGCGATGCGAAGCCTAGGGAAACTTTCAGAGTTTTGAGTTTACAGGCAGGCGGGGACAGGGTCCCCTTCCCAACCTGAAAATATGATTACCGCAAGAGCGTCCACTTTGCCGACGCTCTACGCATAACGACAAGCTGAAGCATATCGGACACGACTTAAGGTTTTGCGGAGGCACTTGTGGCATCCTTCGGAGCAAGGCTCGACATGTAGTAGCCCTGACGCGAGCTAATCAATAGCTTCCGATTTCTTCCTTTTTCATCTTTAGCGTTCACGCGTACTTCCAATGCGTGCATGCGTCCATCATCGATTTCGTTCTCGGCTAATGCAAAGCCAAGACTATAGCGTGCGGTCAGGTTTCCGATTATCTCCGCAAGCCCATCACCATAGTCCTTTGTCTGACTAACTTTGACTGCGTCGCCACCGGATCTCTGTGCCAGGTACTTTGCACTTCCATACAAGCTGACACCCATCCATCCGGCAATCGGTTTTCCGATGGGCATTAGGAATTTGAAAAGCGTGCGTAACTCAACAGTCAGAGAATTGAAGATGATGTTGTCGCGAATGAGTGCCTGCTCACTTGCTTCGCGGTCTTCAAAGACAATCGGTGCGATGCCGTCGGAGATCCAGACTAACGAGGCCTGCGAATTTGGTCGGACCTCTTGAGCTTTCCGCGCAGCGTCTCTGATTGCGGATGCCATGTCGTAGATCTCCGAAAACTCTACAGTGACCTTGCCGTCCTTGCTCACGCGCCTTAGATCGACGCTGCCGTCTCGTCTGGTTGTTCGCGTGAGTGTACCGCCGTTCTTTCCCGTGATGACCTCGGTTGAAATCACGTCGTGAGGATCAGTCTTCGTTGTCTCCGGCGCAGCCTGACTCGCCGGTGCAGGTGTTGTGTTCGACGTTTCTGCTGAGGGCGCAGGCGTCCTCGCCTGCTGAGTCTGTTGCTGGTCCGCGGGAAATTCGTGGGGATCTTCAGAGTGCGCTTCACATATAGCCTGGACCTTCGCCAATGCCGACGCTATCTGTGTCCGATCGTTAGTGAATTCCGTCAACCACATGCGTTTTTCGTCTTCACCAATGTTCATTACCATTATTGCTACTTCGTCGCCGGGAGGGAGCTTGGCCAATTGGTTTTCCATCGACTTAATAACTGCTGGCCTCTTTAGAAATCTGCCGGCGCCGTCCTCGCGGAGGTCTAAGATCAGGATGAGTGCGAGCGGTTTCCGAGCCTGGCCTTCCCGAGTGAAGTAGGAAAGGTTTCGTGGCTTCCCATCATCGAGCACCTGAAAGTTATCCTGCGAGAGATTAGAAATTGGGAGAGTTGTTTTCTTGTCTTTCACGAGGGCGTCAAGAAAAACGACGCGCGTCTTGATACGAATCGTGTCGTCGACTTCCTGGGCTGTAGCGCCGACGCACAACAGCGCCACCGCTATAGCCGATAAAAGAATGTTCAGACAAAGACGCAAAGGCGCAAGACTAAGACACAACGGTCGGAGTCGGCAGGACCCGAGGTTGAGAGAGCGGTGCGGGTTAGCAAACATAGGCGTTCGTTGTGTCTTTTTATATTTGCGCCCTTGTCTCTTGGTCTGAATCGAATTGAAGGGTTGATTACACATCCTGGGACTCACTCCTGATCGATAGTTGCTTGCTTTGTTATCTCCTTGGCGCCTTGCTCTGGATCCTTCATAAGTAGCGCCACACCTTGCGTTGAGACGGTTGCCTGTACGACGGTTGCCTCACGCTGTTCAATGGTGACGACGAGGACACTGAACTTGTCGCCTTTCTCGCGGACAAAAATGTAGGTCTGTTCTCCATCAGTTGCAGATAACGTTTGAATCAACGGTGTCCAGGTGGAACTCATCGCGTCGTTGAGTGATTTGCGAAACGCAGTGAAGTCGCCATTAAAGTTCTGATCTTCAAATGTGACTAACTTGATACTTCCTGCTTCTGCAAACCGTTTAAAATCACCCCCTCTAACCTTTGCCGCAGTCCCGGCTACTTTCATTCCAGCCTTCGCGAGAAAGGGAAGACTCTGATGTCTGACGTTGTAGAACTGCTCGATCATTTTGACAACGGAGTCGAAATCGTCCCCTTTAGCAAAGCCTGTTGTCGCGGAGACAAAAGTCAGGAGCAGAATGATCGAGATGCAAATTGCCGTAGTTCGCTTCATCACCAGCCTCACTGTTCATCCTTTGGCTTTTTCGTCGACTTGATCCCGAGGTCTGGTATGCCGAGGCTGCCCTCGAGCTTGGCAAGCTTCTCGAGATCGACTGGGCCGACAATGTTGACGACAGTTAACTCTTTTGGTTCAGCACTCAAAACGGTCAGTCCGTTAACAGTTCCACCAACGAGCGAGACATAAACTTCAACGTTACCCTCGCGCTTGCTGGTAACGTTTACGAGACGACTCCACGCGGGTTCACGCAGTTGAGATTTGATCGTGTCAAGATCAGCCGCCGAGTATTCGTTCTCGTTGTCAAACTCGAAGCTCTTCACGTAGATGCCCTTCAGCCCGCTGACTAGTTTCTTGATTTGCGCTTCATCTTCGTCTTTGTCGTTGAAGACTTTTGCAGCCAGCTGAATCAGTCGCTCGTCAACGCTGACATCGACGGTTTGACTCGCACGTGTCGCTAGGTGATCGAGGTGCGATAACTGAATCCTGGGATCCTGTGCACGTACAGTGACTGCCGGCGCTATTAAGAACAATGCGACAAGAGCCGGTGTTCTCAGAAATATTCGGAAGAGTGATTTCATAATTGCTCCGTTATCCTAGTTTGTGTTGATTGCGTATCTGATTGACCGAAGGATTCTGTGTCTTTCGTTGGGCCAGGTTCAGTTTCTCGCTGGCAAGCCGCAGGGCTGTCATAAGTTGTTCCTTAGCCAGCACCGCTTCTTTGCTTGGAGTTGCAGTCTTTGTCATTGTTCGTCTGTGACGGTTTGTAGCAACTGCTACCTGAGGCGGAATAGTCTCGGCTGATTTCACGACTTCGTTAGTCTGCTTTGCTTCAGGAATCGTAGGGGTGGGTGCGACTGGAGCCGTTGTCGTCGTGGTTAGTATCTGATGTTGATTGTGGCGATAGCTCAACCAGAAGAGACCGGCTGATACTGCAATTACCAGCGTCGCAGCGATGGCAACTAGAGGAATGTAGGAACGACGGTTCGTCTCTTGGTTGTTGGCCGGCAAATCAAGACGTTTAGGTTGATGACGCAGCGACCCGAGCGTCTCTTCCAACTCCTGGATTTCCGAATCCGGTTCACCACTCTTGTCCCATAAGTATTCTTCGTTCATAGGCCCTCCGTGTGGCCGAGCTTCTGACGCAACTGTTTCATGCCCCGGTGCAAATTCACTCGGACTGACGCTGGTGTTAAGCCGGTCCGCTCGGCGATTTCGGGTCCGGTCATTCCTTCGACAAGTCGCAAGACGAGTGTCTCGCGATATGCTTCCGGCAAGCCGCGTATCAACTCGAGGATCTCTTCCGCTCTTGTCCCTGATGAATCAGTGCTACGCAGGTCTTCAGTAACTTCAACTGTGTCCTTTGCGCGCCGGTGAAAGTCCATGGCTCGGTTTCGCGCGATCATCGCTATCCACGGTCCGAATGCAGCAAAGTCTCGAAGTGTGTCCAACTTCTTGAACGCGTGCAGGAAGATGTCCTGCACTAAATCGTCAACTTCGCTGCGAGGTACACGGGCGAGCAAGATGCCATGCACCATTGGCGCAAACAGATCGTAGAGTCGACCAAACCCTTCGCGATCACCTGACAGAACAGCCCTAACGAGTAAAACCTCAATTCGGGTCTCCTGTGGCTGGGTGTCGATCGACGCTTTTGCTTGGGTGCTCATAAGGAGCAATTCCGCTGTGGCTTCAAGCTCAAACATTCGCCGTCTCGATCAGTTTCATTAGTTCAAGTTGCCGTCAAAGTTTAATGCGTTGGTGCATTGGCTTTGACACCGATAAGACGGGAGAAAGCGGGGAGATGTTAACGAGCCGGTTTGGTTTATTGCTGATTTTTGATTGCTGATTGTTGATTGATTAATAGGCTCTCACTTTGCTGAAAATTCAGCAAACTCCTCAATCAATCAGAAATCAGCAATCAGCAATCAGAAATTGACTACCTTTGGACTTCCTGATCCGTCAGCTCCAACTGCTCCGGTGTTGCAGAGAGTACGTGTGTTCGCCATAGGAACAGCGAGGAGAGAATTAGTGCAATCGTGCAGGCGGCGCCGCCCTCGATACCGTAAGTTCCACCGGTTAGCCATTGCGGTCCGAAGTCCTTGCCCTGGAACAATGGATGCGATGACAGAGTCATGCCGCTTACCGGCAGTCCAAAGATTGAACCGAGCGCCCAGTTCCATGACCAATGAATGCCCAACGGTAGCCAAAGACTTCTCGTTCGCAAGTAAGCAAGTGCGAGCCAAACACCGGCAAGTGCCGTATTGGTGAAAGTGACCCCCCTAACCACGTGTGGGTTCCACAAGTGAATGAGCGCAAAGGGAACTGACGTGAGCAAAACACCTAGCCAGGCGAGGTGCGCACGCGAGAGTGTTTGCAGCGGGTAGCCTCTGAACATTGCTTCTTCCGCTAGCGCTGCAACTACAAAGAGCACTGCCGTGCCTCCAACTGACTTGATCATTGCGACCAGGACATCGTTAGTAGTTAAAGTAAAACGAAGTCCTCCTAACGCAGTCGCAATCAAAACAGCAACGGACAACGTCAGCACTCCTATCGCTGTGCCAATAGCGAAGTCGCGAAACCAGCCATGATGAAAGGTTAGGCCAAGAGATCGCCATGGCAGTGATTCCAGAAATCGACAGCAGATGTAGCCAGCAGCGAGTGCGCAGGCCAGAAGCAACGCGCGTCGGACAACCTCAAGAATAAAGTCGCCGTGGGGAACCGCACTCAGGTTGATGCGATAGAGCACGACATCGGACGTCATGATTGCAGCAATGAAGAGGAGTACAAAGACAAGAATTCTCAAGCCACTACGTAAGCGACCATGTTGGTTGATAAAAAGTGTGCGTGGGTCCATCTGTTTTAAATTGGGCGCTGCATTCTAACTGAATAACTTCGATGTCCGATATGCTTTAGCTTGTAGGGCCAATCTGACTGTATATGGCCTAGGCGCTGCTTCTTTTTTTGAACACTTTTCCAGGCGGCAAAGCCGGAAGTCATCTCACGTTCATCAATTTCAATTGCTCGAGTGAATACTCTAGCCGTGTTCCCAGATCAATCGCGCTCCCTATGCTAAACTTCGAGCACTACACACCATGAGTTCGGAATCAGAAAAACTCAGTCCTGAATACAAGCAACGGCGGCGCCGGCGGAACACGTTATTGCTTTTGGCTCTCGGTGTAATCGTTGCGATCCTCCTGGCGATTATCGCGTCACAACAACTGTGGCTCTGGACCGTTGTCCGTCCCGATACGGCTTCGGACGTGTTGGTTTTATACGGCCTCTCAACGCTCAACTTCGTAGCCTTCGTTGTCTTCTCCTTCATCTTCGTCCGAAACATTTTGAAGTTGAGACGTGAACGAGAAGAACGACAACTTGGTTCCAAGATAAAGACACGCCTGCTGGTCTATTTCATCTCGATCAGCTTTTTGCCGATCACCGCCATGGCGGTTTTTTCGTATCTGTTTCTGAACCGCTCGCTGGAAAAATGGTTTTATCCATTTCCGGAAGGCATTGTCCCGCAGGCGAATGAAGTTAGAAGGCAGACGCTCGAGAATCAACTGCACAGTTTGAATGATACGTCGTCTTTGCTGGTGATGGTGCTGAGTAAGCAGTCTGTATCCGATCGAAAGGGGACGATCGATCAGATCGTTTCCAGCGGTCAGTTGTCAGGTATCGAGATAATAGAAGCAGATGGAACCGTCCAATTACAGAGTCGTGCAAATCTCCCTGATGCAGACCTTGCCAGGCTGGATGCATTGTTTGCTGATGCTCGAAAGGTGCGTGGGCCGACCGGCAACTCACTTGTGGATGGCAGGGACTTCGACGTTGTTGCGGTGCCTCTTGGGCAGTCGGAGACCTTAATTCTCGCACCACAGAAACGGGCTGAGCAGGACCTCGACGAATTGATTCGAGGAGCCGACCGCGGTTATCAGGATCTCGTAAATAAACAGCGTCGAGTCCGGTTGGTAGGAATTTCGACGTTGGGCTTGATGACGTTGATGCTGTTATTCGTCTCCAGTTGGGTCGCGATCTACCTGGCGCGTGGTATTGCGACGCCAATCAAGGCATTGGCGGAAGCGTCAAATGAGATTGCCCGAGGTAACTTGTCGCATCGAGTCACTACGATTGCGGACGATGAACTTGCACTCCTTGCCCAATCGTTCAACCAGATGACGACGCAACTCGAAGAGAACCGAAGTCGAATCGAAGCAGGTGCAAACGAATTAAGAGAGAAGAACCTGGCGCTTCTCGAACGACGCAACTATATCGAAACTGTCTTACAGTCGTTGTCCACTGGAGTCGTTTCTGTAGATGAAACTGATCGTGTTACTACGTTGAATGCGTCAGCCTCAAGGATGTTGGGACTTTCCACGAAGCCTGAAAACGACCGGCCGTTCAATGAACTCATCGCGAGTGATGACTGGGCGATAATCAACCGTTTGTTTCGGCGCGCTCGGCGCACGGGCCATGCCGGAGAACAGACGCAACTCGAAAGCGGCGGTCACCGTGAAGGACCTTTGCCGGTTGCGATGACTGCAACTGCACTGCGGAACCCGACTGGCCCTGGCAGAGGTGTTGTGCTCGTTATTGAGGACCTGTCGGAGTTGCTCTCTGCGCAACGAGCCGCAGCATGGAGCGAAGTCGCCCGTCGAATGGCGCACGAGATAAAAAACCCGTTGACGCCTATTCAGCTTTCTGCCGAACGCATAGCAAAGAACTACAAACGTCTTGCCGGAAATGGTGGTTCGAATGGAAACGGCTGGCCTGAGGATGCGATCGATGAAGAGCGGGTCGGTGCTGTTATTGCAGAGTGCACCGAAACGATTAGCAGAGAGGTTGCCGGACTCAAGGCGATGGTTGATGAGTTCTCTCGCTTCGCACGATTGCCTGCAATTAGACTCGAGGCTGCGAACCTGAACGATATTCTCACGCAGGCCGTCAGCCTTTACGAGGATCGACTCGATGAGGCCAGTATCACTTTAAACCTGATGCCCGATTTGCCGTCATCCTTGCTCGACGTCGAACAAATCAAACGTGTGTTTGTAAATCTGATCGACAACGCTCTGGACGCGCTTCTGCACGTAGATAACCCGAAGCAGATTACTATTGAGACTCGACATGATGCTGAGCGAAGTCTCTTGATAGCCGACGTCTCAGACAATGGACGCGGAATTGAGCCAGGCGATTTCAAGCGCTTGTTTCAGCCGTACTTTTCACGTCGCGACAGTGGGACGGGATTGGGCTTAGCAATTGTCCAGAGGATCATCAACGAACACCAGGGTCGCATTCGCGCCGAGAAGAATGAACCACGGGGAGCCCGGTTTGTAATCGAACTGCCGGCAACCTAGTCGGACCGGAACAATGTGTTATTAGGACAGATTGGTCACAATCGGCAATCAACAATAGGCAATCATTCACATGGACTCAATTCTCATAGTCGACGATGAGCGCGGAATACGCGATACCCTTCGTGCAGTTATGGAAGACGAAGGCTTTTTCGCTGATGCTGTGCCCACCGGTGAGGAGTGTTTGAAAGCGTTGGGTCGACGCGCCTACGGATGCATCTTGCTCGACGTGTGGCTCCCGGGAATTGATGGTCTCGAGACACTAAAACAATTACGTGAGCTGGGTTCTGAAGCGGCGGTAGTAATCATATCGGGCCATGGAAATATTGAGACGGCTGTACGAGCTACAAAGTTAGGTGCCTTTGATTTCATCGAGAAGCCACTTTCAATTGAGAAGACAGTTCTGACCGTTCGAAATGCACTTCGTCAGCAACGACTCGAACTGATCAATGCAGACATGGCAGCGGCGCTCGCCAGGGAATACACGATGGTGGGTGAGTCGGTAGCGATGAGAGCGCTTCGTAAACAGATATCGATCGTTGCACCGACGGATGGTCGAATTTTGATTTATGGCGAGTCAGGGACGGGAAAAGAGTTGGTTGCACATGCAATCCATTCCGAATCGCGTCGCGCAGCAGCTCCTTTTATAGAGGTCAACTCAGCTGCGATTCCTGAAGAGCTAATTGAATCTGAATTATTCGGACACGTTAAGGGCGCATTCACCGGGGCTACTGCAGCCAAGAAAGGTAAGTTTGAACTTGCGGATGGCGCAACGATCTTTCTCGATGAAGTCGGCGACATGAGTCCTAAAGTCCAGGCAAAAGTACTTCGCGTGTTGGAAGAACAACGTTTTGAACCGGTGGGCAGTGGAACTTCAATCAGCGTTGACGTTCGCTTGATCGCGGCAACAAACAAACGTCTGGACGTCGAAATAGAGCAGGGGAACTTTCGCGCCGATCTGTTTTATCGACTTAACGTCATTCCTTTTGAACTGCCGCCTTTGCGTGAGCGACTCGAAGATGTGCCTTTGTTGGTCGATTATTTCAACCGGAACTTTTCGAAGGCATATGGCAAACAACCAAAACAATTCATGCCGGACTCGGTTGAAGACTTGCAGGACTATTCATGGCCCGGGAATGTTCGTGAGCTTCGAAATACTATCGAACGAGTTGTGATTATGCATCCGGGAACGAAAGTCACTGGGCCCGACTTGCCACCCCGCGGAAAAGAGGAAGCACCCGCCGTGTCGTTTCGATTTCCATCATTCAAAGAGGCGACTGAGGCGTACCATCGCGAGTTCATCCAACGTAAGCTCGAAGAGGTCGATGGAAATGTTTCGCGGGCAGCTGAGTTAATGGGTGTCGACAGAAGTCATCTCTATCGCCGCATGCGCGCGCTTGGTATTCAGAATCGCGAACGGTTGTGATAAGTCACCTCGCATTGGGCTATTCTCACTACTATCGCCAATCGTAACTTGACAAAACTTTACACTGCCATGACCAACTCTTTATACAGTCGCCGTACTCTAACCTAGTTCGTGCCTGCTTTCAGACGTCTCAAGACAACAAGATAGCTTCTAGGAGCAAGTGGAATGAATCCCCTCATTCCCGATAGGACCACCGGCCCCGCCGACTTGCCAGCTCGGAAGTCAATGCGACTAGTTTCGAGTTCGGTCATCAGGCCTCGCACTCGGCCTGGCTCACCCTGGGTAATAATCTTGGGAATAGCTGGCGCGTTTGTAGGTGGTTTTGGCCTCTCCACTTATTGGCGACCTCCCGCCGTGCCACCCGAACAAAAGATTCAAATACTTGATTTTCGCGTCGAGCTTCCGGAAGGTCAGACAAATGTAGTGGTCACTAGCCGCGATGGAAATGGTCAGGAAATGGCCCATTTTCAAGTTGAGCGGGACGGCGATGTTATCAAAGGAATTCCGGAAGCACTTCGTCACATCGCTCCACGCGAATTGTTAAGCTCAGAAGATGCTGCGTTCTTTCGACGGGAGTTGAACGGAGTGCTTTCCGCATCCGATTCGCCTTGGACCAAAGCCAACAAGATTAGAATCTGGCTTATGCAACAACCCCATCGTATATCGATGCCGGGTCTCGCTACCCGAATTCCGCGCGAAGCTTATACGCAGATGAGGAGTGGTCACCCTGTGCTGTGCGGAAATCTCGCTGAGATCTACGTGGCGTTGTGCCAGTCAATAGGGTTAACTGCCCGGGCGGTTGGTTTGAGTGTGGCTGTTCAGAATGGTGATTTTGGAGTTGATGCACATGCCGGTGCTGAGGTGTGGATCGAAGATATGGGTGGATGGATCTATCAGGATCCGCTGTTCAACTGTTACTGGACTCTTAATAAGAAGCCTCTCAGTGCGCTAGCGATTCACGATGCGGTGATGTCCGGTCAGGAGATCGCATTTGCTCCGCATGATGCTCAAGTCGAAGAGGGCTTACGAAATTCCTACATTGACCCGCGACTCTATTTCCGGCATCTCTCATATGAGTACAAGGCTGGCGGCACAGTTCTTTATTACGCAGACAAACGCCTCGAACCGTTGAGTCTGATCGACAAGAATTGGATCCATACAAGTAACCGCTTGGACATTGAGCGTCTCGACACAGGAGGAAATCTCATTGTTGAGCGGCGCGGGCAAATAGCCCCAGGCATCTGGGTGCAGCTACTCGATGGCGATTTATTTGTACGAGATCGTCGCGAGCGTTCACAGGGCCTTCGTGTGCGGTCCTCGACTGGTACGGTTGAAGGTTGTGCATACCTGCATCAACGTGCCGAAGATCTCGGGATGTTCACCGCAACGAATCTCGCGCGCAATCCCTCCTTCCGGGCGACGAACAGATCGAACCAGCTCGCAGATGGTTGGTCGGTTACTGGCCCTGTCGAGGCGATGACTGTCTCTGGTGGTCAGGCTATGGCGGCCCTCCCGGGTGGTTCGTTGTGGCAGAGAATCCGGGCAAAACCGCACGGTCGCTACCTGCTTTATGCACGGGTGACGGTTTCGCGCGGTCTCGTGAATTGGAAAATCGGCGACGCGGCACATGGTGCTATGTCAATGGGCACGATCGAGCCAGAGCGAATTAGTGAGATAGTATCGGACATTGTCGAGAGCCAGAGTGGATATCTGGATGTTCAGTTTGATGTTCCTTCGGGCGGCTCGTTTAGAGTAATGGATGTGATAGTGGCCGAAGCTCCACGTTTTGCTGACGACAGCAGCAAATCAAACACCGACTCGCACAGACAAATCGCAGGTTTGCCTTAACAACACATAAAAACGATTGTCCTTTGAAGCCCCGTCGTCATCGGGTGCCGTTGCCGAACGCTGCCGCCAATCGCACTTCTTGCTCAACGTCTCACTACACTTCCTCAAGATCACTTGCAACGATCAGTGCCGATACTCTCATCGGAGACTACGTTGACAATGCTGACTTAAATAGCTTATCAGTAAGACTCTCGCGTTTTTTTGCTCGTGAGAGCTAAGGTTGAGTATTTAATGGATTTCACTACCAAAGAGCTTCTTAGACGTTACGCAAAGCTGGCGATCGGTCAGCCTTTTGCGCCGATCCTTTTGAATATCCTCGTCACGTCCGTTTGCGACATGCGTTGTACTCATTGCTTCTTCACAGAAGAACTTGACGACAGACCTCGTAAGAAGCTGCAGATGAAAACGCAGGAGATTGAACGAATCGCTCAAACCCTTGGGGGTAACCTGGGCGTTTTGATCCTTGCTGGCGGCGAACCGTTTACAAGAAAAGATCTTCCGGAGATTGCCAACGCTTTTTACAAGAACAATCAACTCGAATCGATTTACATAATGTCCAATGGGCAGATTCAGAAACGAATCCTTCCGGATGTGACAAGGATTCTCCAGGAATGTCCACAGCTGAACGTAACGGTGGCGCTGGGTATCGACGGCCCGAAGCACGAGCATGAGAAAATCCGGCAAAAGCCTGGTTCATGGGACATTGCTATTGATACGGCGCGTCAGCTTCAAGTGCTCAAGGAAGAATATCCACGTCTTGATGTGCAGACCTGCACCTGCTTCATGAATTCGAACCAGGATACGATCTTCGAGTGGTACGACTTTTTGAAATACGACCTCAAGCCCGACAAAGTGAATTTCAATTACATTCGGCCTCCTTCAGCAGATCCAACGGAGCTCGAAATTGATCACTCACGTTATGCCAAGCTTGCGCAGATGATCGACGACGACTCGCGCCATGCCGCGATAAAGAATAACTACGGCGGCAAGGCAGGTTTCTTCAAAGCTGCTATAGACATTTACATGCATGGCCTGATTTCTAAGACACAAGAAACCCAGACTGCGCAAATGAAGTGTTATGCCGGAACTGCTGGTGGGGTTATCTACGACGAAGGAACAGTATCATCCTGCGAGAATCTATTGCCCATCGGTAATCTGAGAGACTTTGACTGGGACTTTCAGAAACTCTGGTTATCACCGGCGATGAAAGAACGTCGAAAGAAAGCCGCATCTGGCTGTTTTTGTACCCACGAATCGAATAGTTATTACCCATCACTTCCATTCAATCCGGGCCACCTAATCCAGATTAAAAAGTTAGAGAGGGAAATGAAGAAGGCCTGGAGGAATTCCGGTCGTATCGACCCTCAACCGGATGGTGTTCGCGTCGAAGGCTTCTGACTCTGATCGAGTAAACATAAATGGGGCCACTTCCAAGCACAAAGGATCACCTGGCGAGCTTGCCGCCTCCCGTGATTCCGGCGTCTCAGCGCAATCCAAAGATTCTGATCATCTCCTCCGATACTGGTGGTGGACATCGTTCGGCTGCCGCAGCGATTGTTGCTGGAGTGCAAAAATTCTTCGAAGGTGAATCGTATGCCGTGCGCGTGGTGCGTGCCGTCGAAGAGTCGCATCATCTGACTGCCAAACTCGTAAGACTATATAACTGGATTCTCTGCAATCGTCAGCACTGGATGAAGTACTTCTACTGGTGCATGAATCGCATCCGACCGGAGACTCGAGAGTTCTTTCATAAGCGCTGCGTCGCATATGTGGCAGGACTGTTTGAACGGTGGTGCCCGCATATCGTGGTGAGTGTCCACCCTCTGACACAGCACCTGTTTGGTCGCGTGCTGAAAGAATTGAAGCTTGCCGATCGTGTTCCACTTGTTTCGGTTGTAACTGATCCTTGCTACGGATTCTGGAAAGGTTGGGCATGCGATGACGTCACTTTGTACCTGGTTGCGAGTGATGAAGCGCGCCGTCAGTTGATCGACTACGGCGTTGCACCTGAACGCATCAAGATTTCGGGAATGCCCGTCCATCCAAAGTTTGCCTATCCTGGTGAAGATGCTGCGAAAGCTGCACGCTCTGCTTTAGGCTTGGATCCGGAAAAGTTCACAGTATTCGTCAACGCAGGCTGGGCTGGTGGCGGCAATATTAAGGAGATTTTTAAGGAACTAATTCGCGGCGAGTTGGACGTGCAAGCGATCTTTCTTGCAGGTAAAAACGAGGATTTAAGGGTTGCAGCCGAGTCGTTAGCTCTTGAGGCGCCATTCCCAATAAAGGTGATTGGTTACTCAGATGAGATCGAGAAGTTGATGAGCGCGGCGAATGTGATGATCTCGAAACTCGGTGGATTAACGACCTTCGAAGCGTTGGCGTGCCGTGTGCCAATCATCGCCGACCTGATAACAGAACCAATGCCGCAGGAAGCCGGCACTGCCAATCTCATCGAAGAACGTGGCGCCGGTATTATGCTAAAACGTTCAGCTGACGTGGTACCTGTCGTGAGACGCATGATGGAAGACCAACTCCATTACTCCCGTTTGAGGGCTGCGACAGCCGGTCTGGCGATTCCTAATTCAACCCGACAGATAGTTGAAGAAATAGCAGCACTTATTCCTTCTCCGGAAAGTACAGTCTTTACCGAAATAGCTTCCGCTTGAAAGTGCCAAATTGACTGGCGGAGCTTTTCACGGTTTAATCACCCGTCACAAAAACTAATCCCTGGTAGCGTCCCCGCGCGTCTTTGCTGAACCTCAGTCTGATGCCGCCCCAGAAATTCTTTTTTTCTACTAGCGGATCTTTAGGAGAAAAATAACTAAGTGAGTCTTCTGCTGGAAGGAAAGCGAGCGTTTATTACAGGCGGAACGCGCGGCATTGGTGCGGCGTTATGTGATGTGTTTGCGCGTGAAGGCGCCGATATCGCTTTCAATTACGGGACCCGCGACGATCTCGCGGAAATAATGATTAAAAAGGTTGAGGCCCACGGTCGGCGTGCCTTCAGCGCCAAGGTGTCAGTAATTGATCGGCACGGAATGAAGAAACTGACGCGCGAATTAGTAGAGAAATGGGGCGGCATCGACATTCTAGTCAACAATGCAGCGATTAACCGTGGCGACAATTTCGCGACGACCACCGATCGCGCCTGGGATGAAGTTATTCACACAAATGTTGACAGCCTCTTTGCCGTAACCAAACCCATCTACAAGCAAATGATTCGTCAGCGGAAGGGAAGTATTCTCAATATCACGTCAATTGGCGCGATGCGCGCGCTTCCAACCGCCGTCCATTATGCAACCTCGAAGGCAGCCATGATTGGTTTCACGAAGTGTCTTTCCCGAGAAGCCGGAACCTTTAATGTGCAAGTAAACGCGATCGCTGCTGGAATTTTTGATACGGATTTAGCTCAGGCGCTTCCGGAGCGACTACTTCAGATGCATGACTTTTGGGTTTCTGCCGGTCGTCTCGGCCGACCAGAAGAACTGGCAGAATATGCTGCTTTCATGGTTAGCGACCGTAACAGCTTCATGAATGGTGAGGTTGTGATCGTGGATGGAGGCGGAGTTACTTAGTCAACGGCTAAGTGGCCTTGTTCTCTTGAAGTTCTTTCAGGCGTCGCTCGAGTTCTCTCACTGTCCGCTGCATTTCACCCAAACGACGAAAAGCTGCTGTCGATCTCAGCCAGTCTCTGTTATCAAATGCCGGGATTCCCGAAATAACTTTGCCTGGGGGAATATCGTGACTGGTCGCGCTCTTCGCTGTAAGTACAGCGTCGTCGCCAATAGTCAGATGACCTGCCACACCTGCCTGACCTGCGAGAATGACACGACTGCCAATGTGAGAACTTCCCGCAAGACCAACCTGCGCGCAGAGTAGCGAATCCTCGCCGACCGTGCAGGAGTGACCAATCTGAACCAGATTATCGAGCTTTGATCCACGACCAATCCGACTTTCACCAACAGAAGCGCGATCAATCGTTGTGCCTGCTCCAACCTCAACATCATCTTCGAGAACGACGCGACCCGCCTGGGGAATCTTGAGCCAGTGCTTTTCTTCGTCCTTCGCGTAACCAAAACCGTCGCAGCCGATGACGGCGTTATTATGAATGATCACCCGCTCGCCTATGACTGTTCTTTCACGTACCGCCACGCCAGAGTGAATCACTGAATCCTTCCCAATGGTAACGTCTTCATAAATCGTGACGTTAGGATGAATACACACACCTTCGGCAATCTCGACATTTGGACCAATGACGACTGAGGCAGCAATAGAGGCCCCTTTTGCAACTCGCGCTGAGGGATCGATCACCGCCGTAGGATGAATGAACGGCGCAGGGGTTTTCTCCGGATAAAAAATCCGTAAGGCGCGTGTGTAAGCCAGGTAGGGATCTTTCACGCGAAGGATCGGAATGTCCTTTTCAGTTTTTACATCTTCTGCGAGGTAAATAGCAGATGCGCTCGTTGTGTTAACTCTGGGTGTGTATTTCGGATTGGCGAGAAATGTGATGTGACCTTCATTAGCTTCATCCAGTCCTGCAGCACCAGTGATCTCAACGTCGGTTCCTTCAACGCGAGCGCCGGTTTGATCGGCGAGTTCTGAAAGCTTCATGAAGCGGAGTTTAGCGCATCAAAACTGTCTTGCGCCACGCGCTACATCATTGAGACTGGATCGATCTCGAGATTGATTGAGCGTAGATTTGCTCCACGTTCTGACATCGCCTTAAGTGCTGCGTCTGCGATTGCTCGTAACCCGCGGCGACTTCTGGATTTTATTAGTAACTGAAACCGGTGTTCGCCTTTCAGGCGCGCAAGAGGAGCGGGTGCCGGTCCCATGATTCGGGCAACACGTGTTTGATTTGCCGCGTCCAGTTGTTTGCGCAGTTCCAGGGCTTCTGTGCGGACCTTTGTGAGATCAGGACCATGCACGAGGAGACTCGCGATTGCTATGAATGGTGGATAGGAATGGTTTTGCCGGTAACGAATTTCCTCTTGATAGAAGGCTTCATAGTCCTGCGCGCACGCATGGCGAAGAGCATAATGATGCGGATGGTAAGTTTGGATCAGTACCTTACCAGGGCGATCTCCCCGGCCTGCACGTCCTGCAACCTGGGTTATCAGTTGGAACGTACGCTCGGCGGCACGAAAGTCAGGAAGAGCGAGTCCCGCATCGACACTCACCACACCTACGAGCGTGACGTTCGGGAAATCATGGCCCTTAGCTAACATCTGCGTACCAACGAGTGTATCGATGTTTCCCTCACTGAAATCCTTCAAAGTTTTTTCAAAGCGTCGCCGGTTCGACGTTGTGTCGCGATCTATGCGTGCAACTTTCAGATCGGGAAACTCCGTCTTCAACATTTCTTCAAGCTGTTGTGTTCCTTCACCGACGTATTGGATGTAGTTCTTGCCGCAATTGGGACAGACGGAAAGTACCGGTTCGCGATGGTTGCAATAATGGCAAATCATTACTCGCTCATCACGATGATAGGTAAGCGTCACGTCGCAGTTAGGACACTGAACGCTCTCACCGCATGAACGACAAAGTGCAAAGCTCGAATAACCCCTGCGGTTGAGCAGGATAATCGATTGCTCTTTTCGGTCATGTGTCTGCTGAATAGCTGCGAGCAGTTCATCAGAAAACACGCGAGGTTTGCCGTGACGAGTAAAAACGTTTCGCATGTCGACGATGGACGCGGAAGCCATCGGCCTCGCACCGACGCGTTCAGGCAAACTCAGGTATTTGTACTTTCCGTTCCTGGCGTTTTGAAATGATTCCAGGGATGGAGTTGCTGAACCGAGCAGAACCACTGCTGACTCTTTTTGAGCACGCACGATAGCGGTGTCCCGTCCACTGTAGTAAGGCGAGTCTTGCTGGCGATAACTGGCCTCATGCTCTTCGTCAATCACAATTAGACCCAGGTCCCTCACTGGCGCGAACACTGCTGAGCGAGTGCCAATTACAATTCGTGCTTCTCCGTTCTTTACACGAGTCCACTCGTCAAAGCGCTCGCCTCGCTGTAACGAGGAGTGGAAGATTGCGACTTCCCCACCAAAGCTTTGACGCAATCGTCGAGAGAATACGGGTGTCAAGGCAATCTCCGGCACCAACATCATCGCGGATTTACCGCGCTCCAGGGCGGTTTGCATTGCGCGGATGTAGACTTCGGTCTTGCCGCTTCCCGTCACGCCATGAAGCAAAAACGCAGCGTACAATTCCTTCTCAAGTGCGGTTTCGACTTCATCAAGAACAGCTTGTTGAGACCGCGTCAGAACATGGTTCGTCGCTGGGTCGTCTGCCGCACCATCGAACGGATCGCGACGAACTGCCCGAATCGAGATTGTCAAGAGACCTTTTTTTTCTAATGTGGTTACTGTGGCTATTCCGACGTTGGCCTCTTTCAGAAGCATTTGAAGTGGCACGACCCGATCGGTGTCCAATGCGGTGATGACTCTTTGTTGAGCGTGCGTTAGCTTCTGATCCAAGGGCTCACAGAGAGGCTTATTTAAACTGACAAATCGCCCGAGTTTAGGTTTCACAAACGAAGAACTTTGACTCTGCGTGCGTTCAATGAAATCGCATTCCTCGAGCTCTCGAAGTGCTTTTGCCAGTTCTCTTGAGCTTCCTAGATCGTCCAGTGCATCTCTTTTTAAGAAACCAGTGTCGGATAATCTCGTCAGTACCTTTCCAACTAGTGTTTTTTGGTTTATCGGTTGAGTTTTTCCACTTTCCGTAAGACGAATCATTTCCTCGATGTCAGGGCTAATGCCTGGTGGGAGAGCAGACTTAATTACTTCGCCTAAGGGTGACGCATAGTACTCGGCGACCCAACGAGTGATTTCGAGTATCTCTGGTGTACAGATTGGGACGGCATCGATTACGCGATCCGCATCCTTGATTTCGGCATCGACGAGACCTAGTTCTGTAGGAAGGTCCGTAAGCAAACCGACGATGTATCCGGTCACCATGCTTCGCCCGAGTGGTACAAGGATGCGTTCGCCCGGCTGTGCGTCCGATGCGTTTGCGGGTAAGCGGTAGATAAAGGTTTTGGAAACGTGTAGCGGGACCGCTACTTCGGCGTATAAAATGGTTGACGAACTTGCAGGTGCTACAGCGATGGGTGTTGCGGAGTCCAAATCTTTACACACTTATGAGAGATTAACGCAATTTCATCGCGCGTGAATAACTACTACTACTTAGCTTTGGCTTTGTTGTCGAGATAGTCGCGGACCTTCTTCAAGTCTTCCCAGGTCTCACGCTTCTTTGAAGGATCGCGGAGGAGATAGGCCGGATGAAATGTCGGCATTACCTTGATGCCTTTGTGATCCTGAAAGGTGCCACGCAGTTTGGTTATACCTTCGCGAGTATTCAAGAGGTACTTCATCGCAGTGTTGCCCAAAACAACGATGACTTCGGGCTGCACGGCTGCGATCTCACGAAGTAGAAATGGTTTGCACATTGAAGCTTCTTCAGGCGTTGGCGCACGATTTCCTGGAGGTCTGCAACGATTGACGTTGCCAATCAATACTTCTTCTCGTTTCAATCCGATTGCCTCGATGATTTTGGTTAGTAACTGCCCAGCTCGTCCGACAAAGGGTCGCGCTTGAATGTCCTCGTCCGCACCGGGCGCTTCGCCTACGAACATCAAACGTGCTTGTCTGTTTCCTTCAGTATGAACAATTGTTGTTCGACCGGCGTGTAGTGGACATCTAGTGCAGTCGCCGATTTCTAAATGAATCTGCTCAAATGTTTCTTTCGAACCTTCGAGCTTTTCGGGTGCGGGTGCTATGTCTCCAAACAAACTGTCGACCTTCGAATTGACTGTTTGGACTGACTGTGCTGGCTTTGTCGGTTCCTGTTTCGGCGCTATCGCTTGCGGGATTGGAGACTTCGGAACTGCTTTGGGTATCGAGGCCTCAATTACAGGCAGCTCGATTCCATCGACTCCAAGGGTTTGTAAATGAAGTAATTGTTTTTTCGTTTCGGTGATTAGTTCGAGGAGATCAGGAGAATCCATCGTGATTTGGCCCAGGTAGATTTACGAGCTCGTTCGTGACGCTGCTTTGTCGGATCGAAGTCGGACAATCATGTCCAGGATGTGATTTGCTATATCAGCCTTCGACATTAGGGGTAACTCAACAACATTACCATTCGAGCGTGTGAGAATCTTAATCGCATTCCTGTCTGAGTCAAATCCAGCACCGCTTTGGGTGATGTCGTTTGCAACGATTGCATCAAGGTTCTTCCTTTGAAGTTTCAGCTGTGCATTCTGTAATAAGTTTTCCGACTCTGCGGCAAATCCGACAACAAGTGTCCCCTCCTTACGTTTCCCTGCGACCTGGGAAAGAATATCTGGCGTACGTTCCAGCTCGAGCGTGAACGACTCATTGCGTTTTTTGATTTTCTGATCAGCTCGGTGTGATGGTCGGTAATCTGCGACCGCAGCAGCACCAATAAAAACAGTTGCTCGTTCAAGCTCAGCCGCGACCGCGCGTGCCATCTCCTCCCCAGTCGTTACTTGAACCAAATGGATTCCTGAGGGTTGGGGAACAGTCGTAGAACCAGCGATTGCGATGACAGTGGCACCCCGTTGTTGTGCCGCTGTGGCGAGCGCGAACCCCATCTTGCCTGATGAACGGTTTGAAATGAACCTGACTGGATCTATCTCTTCCCGCGTCGCTCCTACAGTTATTAGAACTCTTTCTCCGCGCAGATCAGATTTTTGAGATCGCTCCAAGATCTCCAAGGCCGCAGCAACGATACGCTCAGGTTCACTTAGCCGACCGGGACCAATAGTTCCACACGCCATCTCTCCAGCGTCAGGCTCAATGAGATGTACTCCATCAGCCTTCAATTGTTTAAGATTGCGTTGGGTTGATGGATGTTCCCACATTGTCGTATTCATTGCTGGCGCTACGAGTATTGGCGCAGTGCACGCGAGATATGTTGTTGTTAGAAAATCATCAGCTATTCCATTAGCAAACTTTCCAATGATGTTTGCTGTTGCTGGCGCGACGACGAGAAGGTCGATAGTCTGGGAAAACGTGATGTGAGCAATCGGATCCGGGTTATTGGGAGAGTAATCATCAACTACAACGTATTCACCGGAAAGGGCGCGAAAAGTAAGTGGTTGAACGAACTCGCACGCACGACGGGTCATTGCGACTCTTACGAGGCAGTTCGCACGTTGGAAACCACGAAGTATTTCGGCTGCCTTGTAAGCGGCGATTCCGCCGCAAACACCGAGGGCCACTTTGCTTTTCGGGTTAGGGAGTTGTTGATCTTCCGAAGCCATTGGAAGCTTTCGCTGAAATTGAAGATCAATGTAACATTGCTGAAAGACACGTGCAATTTTGTTGGTGGGAATTCCCATTATAATGCAACGTCATAAGAAAATTATCATACTTAGGGCCTCCAACATGCCATCCAGTAAGGTGAACCTAGCTCTGGCTCTGATTGTCATTCTGTCCACTTTGGGCTCGCCGCATTCTCAGAATGGTCGTGACTCCGACCAGGAATTCGGTCCAGTCGTCCGTGCATACTTAGGTTATCTGCGGAACGAGCAGGAGGTTGTAGATGATCGCGCGAGTCGTCGCGAGATCAGTTCAAACTACTATAGGCGTAACTCAAGTCGAATCAAGGCCCTGCGTCAAATGGCCATACGGCTCGCCCGTGAGACGAACAACGATTATCTTCCAGAGTTGGAAGCGGTGGCGGTAGATGAATTCGGACTATTGTTTGAGCGGCCGCGTCCTGCATCCAGCTTTAAGGTTGGGGAAGTTCTCAACAACACATTTCGATTCCTGGGAACTGTGCGAAGCGGCGAAATCTTTTACCTTTTCGCTCGTTTAGACCCGTACGAGCAAGCTGAATTCAACGAAAAGAACAAAGGAAGCGTCCAAAAAGACCTGACACCTACCGATCCGGAGCCTAAAACAGTTACCAGGACGCGCCGCGTTGTTCCCTGATCTTAACCTCCCCCGACAAAACAGGTGAGCATTTGACCCACTCCGAGGCAAAAGTTTTGGCGGGGGACTGAACAGGCCGGTATGTCCTTAACCAGCGAAAAAAGCACAGTTTCGTGCCAAACTCACTCCAAATGTTTGTTGACAGAGGGCTTGTATTAGTGTAATAAATGCCAAGTGTTAGCGGCTTTGTGGGCCATAATTTAGTTGCATTA
>Ga0163163_10000673_pt1 | contig 29212 bp, 29 predicted proteins | sample S65metaG_FD_119766 | JGI IMG/M metagenome (GOLD analysis project Ga0163163, IMG submission 119766) | Switchgrass rhizosphere microbial communities from Kellogg Biological Station, Michigan, USA - S6-5 metaG | ecosystem: Host-associated > Plants > Roots > Rhizosphere > Soil | place: USA... | reverse complement strand
TCACTCGCCTTCTTTGTCGCCTTTGCCGCCGAGCTGCTTGAGCTTGGCGAAGACCGCGCTGACATCGAGCTCGCCACCTTTTTTCTCGGGTTCCGCAGCGGCAGCCACCTCGGCCTCCTTGCGCGCCGTGGTTTCGGCGGCCGGCAACAGCGTCGCGCCAGTGTCGGCGGGCGCGGGCTTTTCCTTGTTGGCGCGCGAAACTTCGAGATCGAGATCGATTTGTGAAGCAAGCCCGAGCGTCACCGGATCCATCGGCGCCAGGTTCGCGGAATTCCAGTGCGTACGGTCACGGATCGAGGCGATCGTGGACTTGGTCGTGCCGACGAGGCGCATGATCGCGCTGTCCTTGAGCTCCGGATGATTGCGCACCAGCCATAGGATGGCGTTTGGGCGGTCCTGGCGGCGCGAAACAGGGGTGTAACGCGGTCCCTTCTTGCCTCGGTCCGGCGAGGGGACTGCGACTTTCGGGTCTGTCAACTTGAGGCGCGATTCCGGGTTTTTCTCGGCTTCGGCAATCTGCTCGCGGGTCAGCTGGCCCGTCAAAATCGGGTCGAGGCCTTTGATTCCCTGCGCCGCGTCGCCGTCCGCGATGGCTTTTATTTCAAGGGGGTGCAGCTTGCAGAACTCGGCGATCTGGTCGAACGACAGCGCGGTGTTGTCCAAAAGCCAGACAGCGGTCGCCTTCGGCATCAAGGGTGCTGCGGTCGCCATGGCAAAATCTCCTCTAAGCTTCGCCCGCCATCCGGGCGAAGCACCAGATCATCGATGATGATCGGAAAGTGGCCGGAATATAGGTAAAGAGGCTCCTTCATGCAACCGTTCCGCTTGACAGAGGTGGCCCGCGCACCCCATGTCGGGGGTTGAAATGCGTGCAGAAAATGCGCGGTTTCGAGGAATTAAATGTCAGCCGACCCGCTAAAACCTACTTTGAAAGTCCTGCTCTGCTCGCCGCGCGGGTTCTGTGCTGGCGTGGTGCGTGCGATTGAATCGGTTGAGCGGGCGCTCACGATCTATGGGGCACCGGTGTATGTGCGACATGAGATCGTGCACAACAAATATGTCGTCGACAGTCTGCGCAAGAAAGGTGCGATTTTCGTCGAGGAGCTGAGTGAGATTCCTGATGACAACGTGCCGGTGATTTTCTCGGCGCACGGAGTCCCCCGCTCGGTGCCGGAAGAGGCGTCGCGGCGCAATCTGATCTCGCTCGACGCGACCTGTCCGCTTGTGACGAAGGTTCATCGCGAGGCTGAAATCCACTATCGGCGCGGCCGCGAGATCCTGCTCATCGGGCATGCCGGACACCCTGAAGTCGTCGGAACAATGGGCCAGCTTCCGGCCGGAAGCATTACTTTGGTGCAGACAACCGACGACATCGACCGGTATACGCCGCGCGATGAGAGCAAGCTTGCTTATGTGACCCAGACCACGTTGTCGGTCGACGACACCGCCGAGATGGTTGATCACCTCAAGAAACGATTTCCAAACATTGTCGGCCCGCACAAGGAAGACATTTGCTATGCGACCACAAACCGACAGGACGCCGTCAAGCGCGTGGCACCGGTCGTGGACGCTATGATCGTCGTCGGGGCGCCGAATTCGTCGAATTCGCAAAGGCTGAAAGAGGTGGCTGAGCGATCAGGCTGCCCGCGCGCCGTTTTGGTGCAGCGCGCCGCCGATCTCAACTGGAGTTATTTCGACGGCGTCAGCAAGATCGGCGTCACAGCGGGCGCTTCTGCTCCGGAAATTCTTGTCGAGGAAATACTCGGTGCGCTCTCCGAGCGCTTTGCGATCGAGCTTGAGACCGTAACTGCGACCGAGGAGGGAGTGTTCTTTCCGCTGCCCCGCCCGTTGCGGGAGCACGAGCCGGCGGAGTAGCGCTTAAATGGCGGTCTACACCGACGTGCCGGCGGAAGACCTTACCCGCTTCCTCTCAGGTTATGATATCGGCGAACTCCTCTCCTACAAAGGCATCGCGGAGGGCGTCGAGAACTCGAATTTCCTGGTGCACACCGGTGCCGGGAATTTCATTCTCACCCTGTACGAAAAACGCGTCGCGGAAGGCGACTTGCCGTTTTTTCTGGGCCTGATGGAGCATCTCGCCGCGCGCGGGATCACATGCCCGCAACCGGTCAAGAACAAGCAGGGCGGAATGCTCGGCAAGATTGCCGGCCGGCCCGCGGCGATCGTGACATTTCTCGACGGGCTCTGGATCCGGCGCCCAAATCCCGGTCACTGCGCCGCGGTCGGCGAAGCGCTGGCGCAACTGCATCTAGCGGGGGCGGATTTCAGGCTCAAGCGCGCGAACGCCTTGTCGATCGAAAGCTGGCGTCCGCTGTATGAGCACGCGAAGCCGCGTGGCGATAGCGTGCGGCCAGGCCTTTGTGGCGAAATCGCCAAGGAGCTCGATTCGCTGGAAAAATCATGGCCGCGCCAATTGCCGCAAGGCGTGATCCATGCCGATCTCTTTCCTGACAACGTGTTTTTTCTCGGCAACAAATTGTCGGGGCTGATCGATTTCTATTTTGCCTGCACCGATACGCTGTTTTACGACGTCGCGGTTTGCCTCAACGCGTGGTGCTTTGAGGCCGATCATTCCTACAATGTGACGAAGGGGCGCGCGCTGCTGAACGCGTACAACAAGGTCCGCGCACTGTCCGCGACCGAACGGACCGCGCTGCCGATTCTCGCGCGCGGAGCTGCCATTCGTTTTCTTCTCACACGGCTCGTCGACTGGCTGGCTGTGCCCGACGGCGCGTTGGTGCGTCCGAAGGATCCGCTCGAGTACTACCGCAAACTGCGCTTCCATCAGTCGGTGAAAAGCATCGAGGATTACGGGCTCTGATGGCCGACCAGCGCGTGACCATTCACACGGATGGAGCCTGCTCGGGTAATCAGGGTCCTGGCGGCTGGGGCGCCATTCTCTCATTCGGCGATCATGAGAAGGAGCTGATGGGCGGCGAGCCGCACACGACGAACAACCGCATGGAATTAATGGCGGCGATTTCTGCGCTGGAAGCGCTGACGCGGCCGTGCACGGTCGACCTTCATACCGACAGTGAATACCTCAAGAACGGAATGACATCCTGGATTCGCGGCTGGAAAAAGAACGGCTGGCGCACCTCGGACAAGAAGCCCGTCAAGAACATCGACCTGTGGAAGCGGCTTGACGAGGCGCTCGGCCATCACAAGGTGCATTGGCACTGGGTCAAAGGCCATGCGGGCCATGCCATGAACGAGCGGGCCGATGAACTCGCGCGTGAGGGTATTGTCGCCGCGCGTGCAGGCGCGGTCGGCGCCATGAAGACAAAATAGTTCCCCAAAATGAAATGGCCGGGAAATTCCCGGCCACCCGAGTTCCTGATGGAGAAACTCTAGAGCTGGCCAAGCAAGGTTTGGCCCCCGGAGATATCGCACTTGCCGGGCGCGTCTTCGATGTTGAGTTTTTTCACCACGCCATCGTCGACAAGCATCGAATAGCGCTTGGAGCGCGTGCCAAGGCCGTTGCCCGATCCGTCAAAAGCCATGTCGATCGCCTTGGCGAAGTCGCCGTTGCCGTCAGCAAGAAAATCGATCTTTCCTTCCGCGCCCGTCGATTTCTTCCAGGCTTCCATGACGAACACATCGTTCACGCCTGTCACAGCGATGGTGTGCACGCCTTTTGCCTTGATGGCCGCCGCGTTGTTGAGAAAGCTTGGGATGTGCAGGTTATTGCAGGTCGGGGTAAAGGCGCCAGGCACGGCAAACAGGGCAACCTTACGACCTTTGAAAACTTCATCTGTCGTCTTCCAGACCGGACCTTCGGTCGTCATGACGCGGAACTTCGTATCGGGCAATCGATCGCCGACCTTGATAGGCATGGGTATCCTCTCACGTTGCAAATAAATTTTTCGTTTCTTGGCTGCGGTAATTACGCTCTTGTTGGCGTTTAGTCGAGATGAGTTTTCGTCTCGACCGCGCGGTCGCCGGTTACGACGGTAAATCTCAGATCAAGCTGACTTTTGGGATCGACGCCGGGCGGCAGGCCATCGATCTCGAAGCTGAATTGGGCGCGACCGGCAGGCGCTGACGTCACCGGCTTTGGAATTGGGAGTGCCCATTGTGGTGAGGGGCCTTCGACAAATAGCTCGACCGGCTTGCCCGTTGGTGCGCCGAGTTCGACGACAACCGACGGTTTCGCTCCGGAATTAACGCGCTTCGCAGTGAGCCCCAATTGCGCTGCAGTGACATGTTTCGGCACGCGCGTTTCGGCCGTCGTCAACGCTGAATTATGCCTGCTATCACCGGTCTCAAGCATCAGCTCAGCACGACCTTCAGCGGGTACGCATAGTTTCTCGCAAACGGCGTAATCGACCTTTACGCGGAGCCGGACCGGTTTGCCGGCCTGCTGCGGTGAAACAACGACCGGAAATATGATCGTGTCCTTGTAGCCAAGCGATTGACCCGTCTCGTCGGTGAAGAGATGTGGCGCGGGATAGAGCACGTCGGCCGCCTTGAGATTTTCAGAGCCGGAAAAATCAAAATGCGGAGGCACGCCGGAATCGCCCGGGTAGCGCCAATAGGTTTTCCAGCCCGGCCGCAATTTGATTTCGATGCCGGCGCGCAGCGTGGGGTCGCCCGATTTGCTGCTGCCGGCAACCAGCCTGACGGCGGACCGTATGTCTTCGCTCCAGGGTGATTCGTCGGCTGCCTGCGCCGCAGTCCCGATCAGGGCTGCAATTGCGCACGAAACCAATGTCCAGCAAAATGATCTGTGAATATCGCTCATCGCCTTTGGTCTAGTTATTTACGGTATCCTGCGCCACTGAATTCATCGTGAGCATGCGGTGAACACGATCTCGACGGGGCGCTGCCACAATTATCATATCGAATATGACGGTGAAGGATTGAACTTTCCGCCGCAAGCTTCGTTTGCAAAGGCGAGTCGTTCGGGTAACCTTTTTGCCATGAAGATTGCACGCAAAGCGACGCAGCAGAGTGTACCGCCGGGGCGCGGTTATCTCGACGGGCAGATGCTGATTGCAATGCCGGCCATGAGCGACGAGCGTTTCACGCGCGCGGTGATCTATGTCTGTGCGCACTCGACCGAAGGTGCGATGGGCATCATCGTCAATCAACCGGCGCAGAATATCAAATTTCCCGACCTGCTTGTGCAGCTCGAAGTGATTCCAGCGGCCGAGCGTATCCAGCTTCCGAACCGCGCCGAAGACGTGAAAGTGCTCAAGGGCGGTCCCGTCGAAACGGGGCGCGGCTTCGTGCTGCATTCAGCGGACTTTTTTATCGAGAATTCGACGCTACCGATCGATGAGGGAATTTGTCTGACGGCTACGCTCGACATCCTCAAGGCGATTGCGCGCGGCAATGGTCCTGCCAGTGCAATACTCGCGCTCGGCTATGCTGGTTGGGCTCCCGGGCAGCTGGAGCAAGAGATTCAGCAGAATGGCTGGCTGCACTGCGCCGCGGATCCGGAGTTGATCTTCGGCCAGGACACCGACACAAAATATGAAAAGGCCCTACGCAAGATCGGTATCGATCTCGGCATGCTGTCGAGCGAGTCCGGCCACGCCTGATTTTATTCAGATGCAATCTTGAGAGCGCGCAGGCGGCTCGGCTTGTCGACCAGCAAATCGCGCGCGGCATCGGACGTCATTGGCTCGCCGAAGGCAAAGCCTTGCGCATATTCGCAGCCAAGCTGGTAAAGCTCGACCGCATCCGAATCGGTTTCAGCGCCTTCTGCGACTACTTCCATCCCGAGGTCATGTGCGAGCGCGATAATTGACCGCAAGATGACCGGCCGCGTGCCGCGCGCCGTCGTACGCACGAACGACTGGTCGATCTTGATCGTGTCGAACGGAAAGCGTTGCAGATAAGCGAGCGAAGAGTGTCCGGTGCCGAAATCGTCGAGTGATAGTCCCGCGCCGAGTTCCTTGATCCTGGTCAGCATCTGCGCGGCATGTTCCGGGTTTTCCATGACCAGGGACTCGGTGATCTCGAGCTTGAGCGTTCCGCGCGCAAGCGCGGTGCGGCCTAGCACGCCACGCAGATCCTGGATGAGATCGTGGCGCAGCAATTGCCGTGACGAAACATTCACACTGGCGAAAACCGGCTCGCGCGCGCGAGTGGCAGCCTGCCATTGCGCGAGTTGCTTGGCGGTGTGGTCGAGGACGAAAAGGCCCAAATCCACGATCAATCCGATCTCCTCGGCGATCGATATGAATTCCATCGGTGACAGCCGGCCGAGCTTCGGATGATCCCAGCGCGCCAGCGCTTCGAAACCGGCGATGGCCCGGTCCTCCAGCCGCACGATTGGCTGGTAGAGGACCTTGATCTCCTCGCGCTCGATGGCACGCCGCAATTCGGATTCCATCGTCAGGCGGTCGGTCTTGCGCGAACGCATGGCCGGCTTGAAGATTTCGATGCGGTCGCCGCCAATGCGCTTGGCGTAGTACATCGCCAGCTCGGCGTCCTTTAACACCTCATCCGTCCGGTGTGCCGCGTTCTCTGCAAGCGCCAATCCGATTGAAGCAGTGAGGAATATCTCGCGGTCGTTGAATGCGATCGGTGCGCGCAAGGTACGGCGGATGGTCTCCGCGAACGCGACGATGCGGGCGGGCTCCCGCTCCGACAGCACGATGAGGGCAAACTGGTCACCTGATAGCCGCGCCAGTGTGTCTTGCGGCTTGAGCAGACGGGACAGCCGACGGGCAATCGTGAGCAGAATGGAATCGCCAACGGCCATGCCGACTGAATCGTTGACCTGCTTGAAGCGGTCGAGATCAATCACCACGATCGATGGACGGATCTGAGAGTCGGCGCGCGCAAAGCCGAAAGCGGCTTCCATGCGGTCGAGGAACAGCTCGCGATTGGGCAGGCCCGTGAGGTTGTCGTGGACCGCGTCGAACAGCAGCCGTTCTTCGGCATTCTTGAAATCGGTGACGTCGGTGAGCGTGCCGACCAGGCGTACGACCTCGCCATCGGAACCAACCACCGGGCGCGCCTTGAGCGTGAACCAGAGATAATGGCCATCTGCGGTGCCCAGCCGAAAATCCTGGGTGAGACGGCCACGCCGCTGCTCGACCATGCCGTCAAGCGACGCGCGGAAGCGATCGCGATCGAGCGGGTGGAGCACCTCGAGCCACGTGGCGGCGGGGCCTTCCAGCGTGCCGCGCTTGAGGCCGAGCATGTGCTCGGTTTCCGGGCTGGTGAAGACCTTGTCGGCGGAGACATCCCAGTCCCAGATGAGATCGCCGGCACCGGTCAAAGCGAGCGCTCGGCGTTCGACATCCGACACAATGCCATGCGTGATGCCGCCCGCGAATGCGTGCTGCATGACGGTGAAGCCGATCAGCATCACGATCAGCACCAGGCCGCCGAGCAAAGCCGGGCCGATGATATCATTGGTGACGATGCCAAGGATCGCGAGTGCCGCTGCCATGGTCCAGACAACCAGCAGCAGCCAGGTCGGGATGAGCAGCACCGCGCGATCGAAGCCGTGCGTCGAGAGATAGATGACGAGTGCAAGCCCGAACACGGCAATGCCGAAAAGCGACATGCGCGCGATGCCGGCGGCGACAGCCGGATCGAAGACCGCAACCGCAACCAGGGCGGCAAGTGCGGCAAGCCATGCGATGGTGATGTGCGCGTAGCGCACGTGCCAGCGCGACAGATTGAGATAGGCAAACAGAAACACAATAAGGGTGGCGGACAGGATCGCCTCGCCGCAGGCGCGCCACACGCGCTCCGCGCCAGCCGACATGTCGAAAACCTTTCCCCAGAAACCGAAATCGATGCCGATGTAGATCAATACCGCCCAGCCAAGCGCGGCGGCGGCTGGAAACATGATCGAGCCCTTCACCACGAACAGTATGGTGAGGAACAAGGCCAACAGGCCGGCGATGCCGATGACGATGCCGTAGTACAACGTGAAGGAATTGACCTTGTCCTTATAGGCGTCGGGCTCCCACAAATAGATCTGCGGCAGCTTGTCGGTGCGCAGTTCGGCGACGAGAGTGATCACGGTGCCCGGATCGAGCGTGATCCGGAAAACGTCGGCGGTCGTTCCTTCCTGGCGCACCGGCCGGTCGCCGGTGGACGGCGTGATTGCGGCAATGCGCGACAGACCGAGGTCCGGCCAGAAAATTCCGGAGCCAACCATCCGGTAATGCGGCACGACGATCAGGCGGTCGATCTGCTCGTCGCTGTTGTTGGTGAGCGCGAGCACCGCCCAATTGGTATTACCTTCGCGCGCGCGCACCTCGATGCGGCGAACGATTCCATCCGGACCAGGCGCGGTCGAGACCTGGATGCGATCGCCTTCAGTTTTTTGGACTTCAGTGGCGGCCGTCAGATCGATAGCGGCGGCATCGAGACGCACGTTGACGGCATCCACCGCGTGGGCGGCGGAAATTGCAAAGAGCGAAACAGCGAATGCTGTCGCCAGCGCTGTCAAGCAACGCGTCATGGCCGGGTCAAATCCCCCTTCCAGGGCCGCCGCTTGTGTTCCGCAGCCGCCGCCTCGCTCGCAGTGGAAATTTGCAAACAATCGCACCCTGTTAAAGCGTTTAAGGCCTCACATTGCGCCGATTTCGCGGCTCCTGAAAAAACGGACCTTTCGTCAAAGTGTTAGCACGATTTTGCCGATGTGTGCGCTGGTTTCCATCAGCGCATGGGCCGCGGGCGCGTCTTTTAAGGGAAAGGTCTTGTAGATAACCGGCTTGACCTTGCCCGCAACGATCAGCGGCAGCACGTTTTCTTCCACCGCGCGCGCAATCGCGCCTTTGTCGGGAATCGAACGCGCGCGGAGCGTCGAACCGGTGTGATGAAGCCGCTTGAGCATGATGCGGCGGAAATCCACCGTCGCCTTTGGACTGCCCTGAAAAGCGATCTGCACGATGCGCCCCTCCACCGCCGCCGCTTCGTAATTGCGCGCGATGTAATCTCCTCCCACCATGTCCACTATAACCTCGGCGCCCTTGTCGTTTGTGGCGGCTTTCGTTGCTGCAACGAAGTCCTCGGTCTTATAGTTAACGGCGACATCGGCGCCGAGCTTGCGGCAGGCGTCGCATTTCTCAGGTGAACCCGCGGTGGTGATGACGCGAGCGCCGAATGCTTTCGCCAGCTGGATCGCCGTCGTGCCTATGCCGGACGAACCGCCATGCACAAGCAAGGTCTCGCCGCTTTTCAGGCCGCCGCGCTCAAATGTGTTGTGCCAGACGGTGAAGAAGGTTTCCGGAATTGCGGCGGCCTCGACCATCGACAGGCCCGAGACCGGCAACGCGTGACTTTCGTGCGCAACACAGTATTCGGCATATCCTCCACCTGAAACCAAAGCCATGATCCGGTCGCCGATTTTCCATCGCTTGACCTCGGAGCCGAGCGCAATGATTTCTCCCGCGATCTCGAGACCAGGAATATCAGGCGCGCCGGGCGGCGGCGGATAAAGTCCCATGCGCTGCATAACATCGGGGCGGTTCACGCCGGCAGCCGCAATCTTCACGAGGACTTCTCCCGTTCCGGGTCGAGGAACGGGCCGCTGCTCCGGCGCAAGCATGTCTGGCCCGCCGGCAGCCTTGATGCCGATTGCAGTCATTTGGGATGGAATCGCAGCCATTGTTTCCTCGTTATTTGCGTACCGGGTTGACCTTGTTTAGGCGGGGCTGCGCAATGTGACAATCGCGGCAGCGGCGGCTAGATTTCCGCGGCAGGAGACGAAGATGCCGGCGACCGACGAAGACGACAAACCGAAGAAAAAAATCGCGCACGAGATCGGGCAGGATCTGACCCTGCTCTCGGTCGAAGAACTCGCTGCGCGAGTGCAACTCCTCCGTGATGAGATCCAACGACTCGAAACCGACATGACGCAAAAGCGCGCGTCGCGCGCCGCAGCCGATCAGTTTTTCAAGCGATGACGCGGGCTAAGATGCGGCGGTATTCCCATGCGGAAGCAGTTACAAAATATTTCCGCATTGCGCTCATGTTCTTAAGTTGTCGTTAAGCTTTCTCGACCATTACTGGCATGGTCCATCTTCATATGGACATTGAGTGGCTCCTGTCCACTCTGTTTGACGCCTCCCTGTTATCACCTTGAGCCGCCGGCAACGGCGGCTCCTTTTTTTGTCCCAATCTGGGTCAGAATGAAACGGGTCGGCGACGCTGCGGAGATCTGCGCAGCAACTATATCGCAATGTTAACCATGTCGCTGTCTGGACAGCACCCGCGCGCACACGTCATGCTTACCCAATCGTATACGGGGCTGTTCCGCTCCGGTGTGGGAGAGTGTCGCGTATGTCGGAAAAAATTTCGGGCCAGGCGCAGCCGGTTTCCTTTGGCGAACGGCTTGCAAGCTCTCAGGCCTTCGCCGAGCTGTTTCGTGACGGCATGGCGCTCGTCGAAGAGACGGCGACTTATCTCGACGGACCCGGTCGTCAGCAATCAAAGAAGCTCGAGCGCTCTGCGGCATTGGCCTATGCGACGGAAAGCATGCGCCTCACCACGCGTCTGATGCAGCTCGCGTCCTGGCTACTGCTCCACCGCGCGGTGAAGGAAGGCGAGATGTCGCTTGCGCAGGCCGGCAAGGAAAAAAGCAAGGTCAAGCTGGCGGCGACCGACAATCATGATCCGAACAGTATCGAATTGCTGCCGACGGCTCTTCGCGATCTCATCGCGCGCGCTCAGAGCCTTTACGCAAAAGTGCGGCGGCTCGACGCGACGATCTACAACCAGGGTCCGGCAGAACGACCTGCGACAGCGAACCCGGTCGAACGGCAGCTTGGCCTTCTCAAGGCGGCTTTCGGGACCGAGCGCGTCTGATCCCTCGTTTCGGCAAACAAAAACCCCCGCAGAAGCGGGGGTTTTTCATTTTCCTGTAACTGTTTCTATTTTTTCTCATCTGTCTTCAGGAAGCCGGAGAATTTCTTCTGGAAGCGGGACACGCGGCCGCCGCGATCGAGGATCTGTTGCTGGCCACCGGTCCAGGCCGGATGCGATTTAGGATCGATATCAAGGTGCAGGACGTCACCTTCCTTGCCCCAAGTGGAGCGCGTGGTGAACTCGGTGCCGTCCGTCATCACGACCTTGATGGTGTGATAGCTGGGATGGAGATCTTGTTTCATTTCTTCAATTCCGGGCGCTCAAAGGGCGCTGATATGCCTGATTTGGCGCTCCTATACAGGAGCCCGCCCTAGGCGGCAAGCGGCTGCAATTGACCACCGCCAAGCCTGCAAGGCATTAAAGAAGCGGTACACGGGGCGGTAAGAGGCGTCGCATGAGTTATTCGAGCGATGGACGGGGCCTCGATGTGGCGCATGCACCCGCCTCTGACGAGCGCCGCGCACTGAATCTCAGGCCGCTGGCCGGCCTGGTTCCCTATATCGTGCGCTATCGCGGGCGCGCCGGAGCGGCGCTTGCTGCACTCATCGTTGCATCGTTGACGACCTTGATTGTGCCGGTGGCTGTCCGCCGCATGATCGATTTCGGTTTCTCCGACAAAGCAGCGCAACTTATCGATAGCTATTTTGCGGTGATGGTCCTCGTCGTGGCTGTCCTCGCGGTTTCGAGCGCCCTGCGATTTTATCTGGTGACGACATTGGGCGAGCGTATCGTCGCCGACCTGCGATCGGATGTATTTGCACATCTTACGCGCCTGTCACCGGCTTATTTCGACGCCACACGCACTGGCGAAATTGTGTCTCGGCTCACGGCCGATACGACCCAGATCAAATCGGCGGTGGGCGCTTCGGTGTCGATTGCGCTCCGCAATCTGGTCCTGTTTCTTGGCGGTGCAGGCATGATGGTGGTGACCAGCCCGCGGCTGTCCTTGTTCGTATTGGGCGCAATTCCGGTGATCGTGCTGCCACTCGTCGGCTTCGGGCGCGCCGTGCGCCGGCGTGGCCGTGCGGCGCAGGATACACTCGCCAACGCATCCGGTTATGCCAATGAGCTGATCGGCGCGATGCGAACAGTGCAGGCTTTCACCAGCGAGAAACCGGCGGGCTCGCGTTTCGCCACGGCGGTCGAGCAGGCTTATGCCGCGGCTTGCGGCGCGACCAAGGCACGCGCAGTTCTTACGGCGGTCGTAATCTTCCTCGTCTTCACCAGTATCGTGATCGTACTCTGGGTGGGAGCCCAGGATGTGCTTGCGGGCGACATCACCCCTGGGCGTCTGGGCCAGTTTGTGCTCTACGCCGTATTTGCCGCGGGTGGGCTCGGTGAACTAAGCCAGGTCTGGGGTGAAATCTCGCAGGCTTCCGGCGCCGCCGAGCGACTCTCTGAGATCCTCGCGGTCCGGCCTGCGATCAGATCACCGGCAAGGCCCATCGCCTTGCCGAAACCGGCGAACGGTGACGTCGCGTTTCATCACGTCGGATTCTCTTATCCCGGTCGCCCAAATGTCCCGGTTCTCGAAAATCTTTCATTCGCCGTCAGGCCGGGCGAAAAACTCGCGCTGGTTGGCCCCTCCGGCGCCGGCAAGAGCACCATCTTTCAGCTGATCCTGCGCTTCTACGATCCCGTGTCCGGACACATAACTTTCGATGGCGTGCGTCTAACCGACGCGGACCCTGCGGCGCTGCGGTCGCGCATCGCACTGGTGCCGCAGGACTCAATCGTGTTTGCAACGAGCGTGCGCGACAATATTCAGTTCGGACGGCCGGATGCCACCGAGGCTGAAATCGAGAAAGCAGCGGAAGCCGCCCACGCCGCAGAATTTATCCGCCGTCTGCCCTTGGGATTTGAGACGCCGCTTGGCGAACGCGGCGTCACACTGTCGGGCGGACAGCGTCAGCGGATCGCGATCGCGCGCGCGATTTTGCGCAAGGCGCCGCTGTTGTTGCTCGATGAAGCGACATCGTCACTTGATGCGGAAAGTGAAACATTGGTGCAGCAGGCGCTCACGCGGTTGATGCTCAACCGCACCAGCATCGTGATAGCGCATCGGCTTGCCACCGTGCAGTCCTGCGACCGCATTCTGGTCATCGACAATGGCCGTATCGTCGAGGAAGGGACACACGCATTGCTGGCCTCGGCGGGCGGGCTTTATGCGCGTCTGGCGAAGTTGCAATTCGAGATGGGCGCTGCCTAACCGCGCCACGCCATGCGATTAACGGGCAAGCCGGACACGGGATTCTTGTCCTCGCCCGCATAGGCAAAGCCGTGCTTCTCGTAGAAGCGGATGGCCCGAAGATTGTCCTTGTTGACGAGAAGTTCGATTCCCCCGGGCGAGAGACGCTTGGCTTCATCGAGCAAAGCCAAGGCAACATCCGATCCCCAATGCTCGGGCGCAACGACGATCTGGTCGAGATACATGGTCTTCGGGTCGATGGTCACGAAGCCGATAATGGCTCCGTCGCGTTCCGCTACGGCGATTTGCGCCGACGGCACGAGCTCGTTGCGCCAGCGCTCGCGCCACCACGGCTGACGTGCGTTGAAATCGAGATGCGGATAGTGGGTGGACCAGGTTCGGCGCCACAGTTCGATCGCCGCGTCTTCATCGGCGGTGGAGTAGGGGCGCAAAGTGAAGGTTGGCGCGCTCACCGCTCGGTCAGCTTGAACTCGATGCGGCGATTGCGCTTGTAGGCATCCTCGGTCTTGCCGAGATCGATTGGCTGGAACTCGCCGAAGCCGGCGGCCACAAGCCGCTGGGGAGAGACGCCCTTGCCGACCAGGTATTGCACGACCGAAATCGCGCGGGCTGCCGACAAGTCCCAGTTCGACTTGAATGCGCCGCCTGAAATCGGCCGTACGTCGGTGTGGCCGTCAACGCGCAACACCCAGGCAAGATCGGTGGGGATCTGTTTTTCCAGTTCGAGCAGGGCGTCGGCAACTTTGTCGAGCTCGGCGCGGCCTTCCGGTTTGAGATCCGCCTTGCCGGTATCGAAAAAGACCTCGGATTGCAGGACGAAGCGGTCCCCTACGACACGGACGTCGGCACGATTGCCGAGAATTTCACGCAGCTTGCCGAAGAAATCCGAGCGGTATCGCTTGAGTTCGTTGACACGCTCGGCCAATGCGAGGTTGAGCCGCTGGCCCAGTTCGGTGATGCGGCTCTGGGAATCCTTGTCCTTCTTTTCCGCAGCGTCGAGAGTCTGCTCCAGCGCCGCCAACTGACGGCGCAAGGCCGCGATCTGCTGGTTGAGCACTTCGACCTGCGCCAGCGCGCGCGCCGATATTCTCTTTTCGCCCTCGATCTGGCCGGTGAGCTCGGACACCTTGCCTTGTGCGGCCGTGGCGCCGGCACCGGCGCTTTCCACCGCGCTCTTGAGGCGATCGCGCTCATTTTCCGCGGTGGCCAGTGTCGCACGCAATTGCGCGAGCTGGTCCTCGACATCCGTCTTTCCAGACTTTTCCAACGACAGCAGCTCGGTGAGCTGGGCGATCTGCGCGTTCAGGCGGCTGAGCGCTGTATCTTTTCCGGCGACTTCCTGCTGCAGGTAAAACTGCACGACGACGAAAACAGTGAGCAGGAAGATGATGCCGAGGATCAGCGTCGACAGGGCATCGACGAAGCCCGGCCAGTAGTTCATGCCGCTTTCGCCGCGGCGGACCCTTGCAAGTGCCATCAGTCCAGACTCAACGGTTCACGCGCTCGCGCACCATCACCTCGAGCAGCTTCTTGATCTCGCGCTGCTGGTCGGCCTGGGAGTCGACCCAATCGCGGATCATCTGCTGCTCGGTGCGCATATGGTGCACCAGCCCCTGTATTGCTTCGGCCAGATTGGCCATGGCCGCGGATGCTGATTTGCCTGCGCCCGCCTGGTCCACCGCCTCGCGCAATCGCTCGATGGCGGAGCGCACCTCGCCACCCATGCCCGCGGCAACGGCTGGCTCGGCGGCCTGGTCGTAAACCGTGGTGGACAGCCAGTCTTCGAGCTCGGTGTAGAAACGGTTCTGCGCCTGGCTCGACTGCAGATCGAGGAAGCCGAGCACGAGCGAGCCGGCAAGCCCGAACAGCGATGACGAAAATGAAATGCCCATGCCGGAGAGCGGCGCGGCAAGGCCGTCGCGCAGGGAATCAAACATGGTTCCGGAGTCACCGCTCGCCTTGAGGCCTTGAATGACGTTTCCGACGGAACTGACGGTCTCGATCAGGCCCCAGAACGTGCCGAGGAGCCCGAGGAACACCAGAAGGCCGGTCATGTAGCGGGATATGTCACGCGCCTCGTCGAGGCGGGTAGCGATCGAGTCGAGAATGCCGCGCATCAATTGCGAAGACATGGCCATACGGCCGACACGACTCCCGAGGATCGTTGCCATCGGCGCAAGCAGCACAGGCGGGCGGTCGACGGCGAGGCCGGGGTCGGCCAGGCGGAAATTGTTGACCCAGGCAATCTCCGGATAAAGCCGTAACACCTGCCGGAACGATAAGATAATGCCGATCGCTTCGACGCCGAGGATCAGTGCGTTAAGCCCGGGATTGGCCATGAACGCGACTTCGATCTGCTTGTGCAACACGAACGCAACCAGCCCGACCAGGATGACGAAAACCAGCATCCTGAACAGGAAGATGCGCGGAGACGACAGCTTAAGAGGATCGATTTCTTTCGCCATGAGTTTTGATGTTACGCCCGCAAGCCCCCGCAGCGCACTATGACACAGAGAAGCGATTGGTAAAAAGCAGTTGTGCCGGAACCCCGGCGTATCTGGATAAAGCCGCCGATTGAGTTGAAATTACGGTACCTACGCTTTGCTGGCTGCCTTCAGGAGAGACAACAATCCTTTGTGGATCGTCTCATTGCCGGCGACGACATGGCCTTTGCTCAGGCTCTCGTCCTGGCCGTCACAATCGGTGACGAAGCCGCCGGCCTCCCGCACGAGGGCCAGTCCCGCTGCTATATCCCACGGCCTCAGCGTCCTTTCCCAATAGCCGTCAAGCCGCCCCGCCGCTATCCAGGCGAGATCAAGCGCAGCGGCGCCAAATCGCCTTACCCCCGCCACGTGCTCCTGCACGGCGCTGACTTCCTTTCGCGACAGTCCGACGTCGCCGTGTCCGTGGTGAGCGATCCCGCATGCGACGATCGACTCCGCAAGCCGCGTCCGTGCAGCGACGCGAATGCGCTGATCGTTGAGAAACGCGCCCTTGCCCTTCTCGGCAATGAACATTTCGTCGGTCGCCGGATTGTAGATCAGGCCAGCGACCACGCCGCCGTCGCGCTCGAGCGCAATCGAAATTGCGAAGTGGGGGATGCCGTGCAGGAAATTGGTGGTGCCGTCGAGCGGATCGACGATCCACATGTGGCTCTTGTCGGTGCCCTCGCGCCGGCCGGTTTCCTCTCCAAGAAAACCATATCCCGGCCTTGCCTTCATGAGCTCCACGTAGATGGTTTCTTCAGCGCGACGGTCGGCGGCCGTTACGAAATTGGCTGGGCTCTTCAATGAGACCTGCAACTTTTCAAGTTCACCAAAGTCGCGTTTGATCGCGCGCGCGGCCTTGCGCGCGGCGGCAATCATGACATTGAGCAAGGCTGAGTGCTGCATCGGCCATGCGGTCTGCCCGTGAAGGCGTCTGCCGTCAAGGCCGCAGCGCGACGACAGTCGACAACCATTTCTTCGCCGATTGATCCGCCGCGTCGCGCACGGCCTGGCTCTGTTTTGACGCGAATACGTCGAGGTCGGGATCGCTGTTGCCGGCGGCCTTGGCGACGAGATGCCATTTGACGGCTTCGGTCGGGTCAGCTGGCATGCCACGACCGGCCATAAGGATGCGTGCCAGCCGGTTTTGCGCGACGGGACTGCCAAGATGCGCCGCCTTCAGGAAAAGGCGTGCGGCAGCCGCTTCATCTTTGGTCGTGCCGTCTCCATTGAATTGAGCGATCGCAAACTCCACCATCGCGTCGACATTGCCGCCGACGGAAGCCTGCTGCATGAGACGCATCGCCTTGCCGGTGTCCTTCGGTGCGCCGCGGCCGTCTTTGTACATGGTTGCAAGCGCGTACTGCGCCTCGGAGTTGCCGGCTTCTGACGCAATTGCGAAAAGTTCGGCGGCACGCTTGAAGTCCTGCGGAAATTGCTGGCCCTGGAGATAAAGCAGCCCCAGGTCATAAGCCGCGCTTGCATGCCCAAGCTTGGCGGCCGCCTCGAGCAACCGCGCGGCCTCGTCGACACTGCGCGCACCGGCGCGACCCTGAAAGCTGAACATCGCCAGCGCAAAAATTGCGTCGCGATCGCCCTTGGCTGCGGCCATCTTGTACCATTGAGCTGCTTTTGAATCGTCGCGTCCGACCCCAAGGCCCTGCGCATAAATCTCGCCAAGCAGTGTCATGGCTGCCGGATCGTTCTGTTGTGCACGCTTCGTCGCCTCGTTGAAGGCGGTGAGATAGAATCCCCGTTGAAAGGCACCATAAGCGAGATCGACGTTAGACTGATCGGAGTTAGGCGTTGTATTGGGTGCCGGCGTCGGCAGGGGCGGGGCCGCATTTTTCGTCTGCTGCGCCATAGTGGGCCCGACCACGGCGATGGTCATGAGCGTGGCTAACGGACCGCAAATCAACCGGTTCATGTGGCGGGCTCCGGAAGGCAAAGATGGCGACTCGCCTCGCCGATCGTTTTGGCAACAGAACCTGGCTCACGCCATACTGCATCCCCAAGCGCAACAAAGTCGGCGCCGGCCGCAACCAGTGGTGAGATCGTCTGAAGTGACTCAGAATAGCCCACACACGGGATTTCGAAGACTTCGGCCCACCAGCGAACGCGTTCTTCTATGGCGGAGAAAGCCGGGCAGTTTCCGGTCGAGTCCGGCTCGCCGAACATGACGTAGTCGGCGCCTTGCTCAGCAGCGAGCATCGCATCGTGCCGGCTGACAAGCGCACCCGCGCCCACAATGCGTTCGGGCTTGAGCATTTCAATTGCGGCGGTGAATTTCCCGATACCGCTGAGATGCGCGCCATCGGCTCCCCCGCGCGCCACCAAATCGGCGCGGCCTTCGAGCAGGAGCGCCACGCCTTTGTTCTGTATCAGCGGTGCCAGCGCTTTGACATGATTGATCAGCGTGCGTTCGTCCGCGTTCGCAAGGCGCAGAAGCACCGCCGCCACGTCTCCAGCGTCGAGGGCCATTTCAAGCTGCGCCGAAAAGGTGGACACATCCGCAACAACCGGCGTCATCAGATAGAGGCGGGGCGCGGGGCGGGGCGCCGGGTTCTTGGGTCGCGAAGCCATGACGGTCGGATGCTAGCTTAATCGGGCAGAAAATTGACCTGAATCGTCACTTGGCCAGGGTGACGCAGGTCTTCGCAAAGCCCACGAGCTCTTTTGCCATTGCTGCAATTGCCCCGTCCCAATCTCCGATTTGCGGCTGCCGAAACAACCGGGCTGTCGGGTACCAGGGGCTGTCGTTGCGGCCGTGCAACCACCGCCAATCCTGCACATGCGGCAAAAGTAGCCACAGCGGCTTGGCCATCGCTCCGGCGAGGTGCGCCACTGCGGTGTCAACGGAAATGATGAGATCGAGCTCTCCAATCACCGCAGCCGTTTCGGAGAAATCCGTCAGGAACTTGTCGAAGCGCCGGATCGGCAGCCGACCCAGAACCACGAGATCGCTGTCGCGATACTCCCGCTGCAGGCTGATGAAATGCGTGCCTGTCACCGACAGCAGCGGTTTGAGACGGGCGAGCGCGATGCTGCGGTTGTGGTCGTTCTTGTGGCTAGGCTTGCCGGACCAGACCAGGCCGATCCGTGCCCGGCCAATATCCGCGAGCCGGTCTCGCCAAACCTTGGCGCGCTTGGCCGGTGCATGCAGATACGGAACGGATGCCGGAATGGTATCGATGGCTGTGCCGAAAGCGAGCGGAAGGCTCATGAGCGGGCAGTGGACATCGAACCGCGGCAGCGCGTCGCCGCGTCGATAGATGCCGGCGACGTTTGCGGCATTCTCAACCAGCGGCACCAGGCTGTCGGGGATCTCGAGGACAATCCTGCCGCCTTTCTCGGCGACCATCGGTAAGTAACGAATGAACTGGATGCTGTCGCCAAATCCTTGCTCTGCATGCAGCAGAATGGTCTTGCCGGTCAGATCTTCCCCGCGCCACTGCGGCTGCTTGAATTCGCGCGGCTGCAGCTCTCCGTCGCGCCGCCAGCGCCACTCATAGCCGGCCCAGCCGCGCGAAAAGTCACCGATGGAAAGGCAAAGCAAGCCCTTGTTCCAGTGCGCTTCGGCGAGATCGGGCGCGAGCGCGATGGCCCGATCGAAGCTCTCGATCGCTTCCTCGGGGCGATCCAGATAACGCAGCGCGTTACCTCTATTGACCCAGGCATAGACATTGCAGGGCGCCGCTTCGAGCGCCCGATCATAGTCGGCCAGTGCGTCGGCGGGGCGGTTGAGTTCGATGAGCGTGTTGCCGCGATTGTTGAGGCCCTCATTGTAATCGGGCTTGAGCGCGAGGGCACGATTGCACGCGTCCAGCGCCTCGTCGTATCGGCCCATTTCGCGTAGCGCATTGCCGCGATTGCCGTGCGCCTCGGCGAAATCCGGTCGGATAGCTATGGCGCGGTCATATTCCGCAAGCGCCGCGGCAAATGATTTCATCGCATAGTGAGTGTTGCCGCGGCCGAGCAGCAGCGCGGCGTCATCCGGTTTGAACGACAGCGCGCGGTCGTAGCTCGCGAGCGAGTCGTTGTAGCGGTTGAGTTCACGCAGTGCGCGGCCCCGATTGGCAAGGGCATCTGCAGCAGTCGGCGAGAGCGCAATCGTGCGATCGAAGCTGCGCACGGCTTCTGCCGGTCTTTTCAGCGCTAGGAGCGCGTTACCGTGACCGAAATAGGCTTCGGCGTTATTGGGCTTGAACAGGACAGCCCGTTCGAAACTGGCGAGCGCCTCCTCATGGCGGCCGAGCAAGCGCAGGGTATTTGCCCGGTTGATCAGCGCATCTACATATTTAGGGCGATGCGCGAGGGCTCGATCATAGCTCTCTAGCGCGTCGTCGAGTCTGCCCAGATCGACCAGGGAGTTTCCCCGATTGTTGAGCGCTTCCGCATAGTCAGCCCGCAGCGCGACGGCGCGCTCGAAGCTCGTCAATGCCTCCTGCGGCCGCTTCAGCGTACGCAGGGCGTTTCCGCGGTTGTTGAGCGCTTCGGCAAAATCGGGTTTGAGGGCGACAGCGCGGTCATAGCTCTTGAGGGCATCCTCGGTCCTTCCAAGCATCGCGAGGACCGCGCCGTAGTGAGAGTGTGCCGCCGCAGACCGTGCGTTGGTCTTGAGCGCGCGTGCAATGAAAGTAAGAGCGTCCGCATGCTTGCCGCATTGATGCTTGAGAACGCCGTAGAGGTGGAGCGCGTCGAAATTCTCCGGATCGGAGTCGAGCGTGCAACGATAGAGCGTTTCCGCTTCGCCCAATTGACCGCGCTGGTGACACAGAACCGCTTGCCGGAGAGCTTCGGCGGCGGATCTTATGGGGCTTGGTTTGAGCTGTGGTTTCGACATGGCCTCGATGACGTTGCACCCACTGCGCACGCAACATCACCGTGCCGGCATGCCCGCCAGCGAATCAGTCTGCAAGGTTATTCGCCGCGAAACCTTCGTCCAAGCCGAGCCGTTGACAACTCACGTCGGCATCGGCACCGGACCCATGTCCTTCGGAACCCGGTAGCCCTTTTGCACCGCCGGACGCGCCGCGATGCTCTCGTACCAGCGTTTGACGTTGGGGTACTGCTTCATGTCGATGGTCTGCCATTCGAAGCGCGAGATCCAGGGCCAGATGGCGATATCGGCAATCGAATACTGGTCGGCGACGAATTCGCGGCCTTCGAGGCGGGTGTTGAGGACTTTGTAGAGGCGGTGGCCTTCCTTCAGGTAGCGCTCTTCGGCATAGGGCGCCTTGCCTTTGTTGTATTTCACGAAGTGATGCACCTGACCGAGCATCGGGCCCGGGCCGCCCATTTGCCACATCAGCCACTCGATCACCCGGTAACGTCCTTCGCCTGATTTCGGCATTAGCTTGCCGGTTTTGTCGGCGAGATAAATGAGGATCGCGCCCGACTCCATCAACGCAATATTCGTGTCGCGATCGACGATGGCCGGAATGCGGTTGTTTGGAGCGATTTTCAGGAACTCGGGCGCAAACTGTTCATCCTTGGAAATATCGATCGGATGCACAGTGTAAGGCAGGCCGAATTCCTCCAAGGCAATGGATATCTTGCGGCCGTTTGGGGTCGTCCAAGTATAGAGATCAATCACGTTTCGTGTCCTTACATTGTGTGAAAATTATCGGAACGTCCAAAGCGGGCAGGGCGTTTACAAGCGAGGCTTATTACAGGAGGCGACCATGAAGCTCAATGTCCTAGCAATCGCTTTGACCGCGAGCGCGATAAGCGCGCTGTCCGCGAATGCGCAAGTCGTCATCGAGGAGCGGCGCGACCCGGCCGTTGTGATCGAGCGCGACAGGCCGGATACCTCGGTCACGATCGAGAAACGAGACGGGTTCCTCGGGACCGAGAAGAAGACGATCACCAAGGAAACGACCGGTTCTGGCGATTGCTCTTCCAAGACGGTTCACAAGGAAGACATCACCGGATCGAAGACGGTTCAGAAGACCAATTGCGACTGATCCCGCACGCAACGGGATCGAAAAACGAAAGGCCGCGCTCGCGACGCGGCCTTTCGTACGTCAGGCCGCTTTCTTCTCCAGATCGGACTTCCACTGCCCCAACGCCGCCAGGCTATTCATTTTGGCGCGGTGGGAGAAAGCGCGCTGTGCCGCGGCGACGTTTTCGGATTTGCCCTTCCAGGTCGCCTGCGGTGCGTGCTGCAGCGCGCGGCCGTAGGAGAACGTCAGCTTCCATGGCAAGTTGCCGATCTTGTTCATGGCGTCGAGATGGGCGGTTGCCTCTTCGTCGCTCTGTCCGCCCGACAGGAACGCGATGCCCGGCACGGCGCCCGGCACGCAGTTCTTGAGTACTTTGACGGTTCGCTCGGCAACTTCCTCGATGCCTGCTCGTTTGCCGTTCTTTTTGCCGGAGATCACCATATTGGGCTTTAGCACGATGCCTTCCAGCGCGACGCGCTGGAAATAAAGCTCCTCGAACTGGAGCTTCAATACCAATTCGGTCACTTGCTGACAGCGATCGATATCGTGATCGCCGTCCATCAGCACTTCCGGCTCAACGATCGGGACAATCTGGCTGACCTGGCACAAAGCAGCGTAGCGCGCGAGCGCATGGGCATTGGCGCGGATGCAGGCGTAGGTCGGGATGCCGGCGCCTATGTCGATCACCGCCCGCCATTTCGCAAATCGCGCACCCTGCTCGTAATATTTCGGCAGGCGCTCCGGCAATTTGTCGAGCCCGGCGGTGACGACTTCGCCCGGGCAGAATGGCAGTGGCTTTGTCCCTTCGTCGACCTTAATGCCGGGGAGCGAGCCGGCTTTTTTGATCAGCTCAACCAAGGGCGTCCCGTCTTTCGCCTTCTGCCAGATCGTCTCGTCATAGAGGATGACGCCAGAAATGTGCCTCATGCCCTCGGCCGAGCGGAAGAGCATCTCGCGATAGTCGCGCCGCGTGTCTTCGGTCGATTCAACGCCAATCGCGTCAAAGCGTTTCTTGATCGTGCCGGATGATTCATCCGCGGCCAGGATGCCCCTGCCGGGCGCCACCATGGCTTGGGCGACTTTGTTCAGTTCATCGAGCTTCATGGCTTTCTCCATCGCATCCCTTCAAACACCCCCGGACGGCGTCGTTCGATGTCATTTTACCCGCAATACCTCGACTCCGGGCAAGGCCTTGCCTTCCAGCCATTCCAGGAAGGCGCCGCCCGCAGTTGAAACATAAGTGAGGCGTTCGGCCACGCCCGCGACATTGAGTGCCGCCACCGTATCTCCGCCGCCCGCTACCGAGACAAGCTTGCCGGCTTCACTCAGTTCCGCTGCAGCCTCCGCAACTTCGACGGTGCCATTGTCGAACGGTTCCATCTCAAAAGCACCGAATGGGCCGTTCCATACTAATGTCTTCGAACGCGCCAGCACGGACACCACCTGCTCGACGCTGCGCGGACCAATGTCGAGAATCATGTCAGCGCCGTCGGCCTTGTCGACATCAACGACCCGGGAAGGCGCTCGCGCTTCAAATTTTTGAGCGACGACAACATCGACGGGCAGCACGATCTCGCGCTTCGCGGCCTTGGCCTTTGCCATGATTTCGCGCGCGGTGCCGGTGAGGTCGGCTTCCACGAGAGATTTGCCGACGCCTTTTCCTTGCGCGAGCAGGAACGTATTGGCCATAGCGCCGCCAATGATCAGGATATTGACCTTGTCGAGCAGATTGCCCAGCAAGTCGAGCTTGGTCGAAATCTTCGCACCGCCAACGATCGCTGCAAGCGGCCGCTGCGGGTGGTCGAGGGCTTGCGAAAGCGCCTCGAGCTCGGCCTGCATCGTGCGCCCGGCATAAGCCGGAAGCGTGTGGCCAACCCCTTCGGTGGAAGCGTGCGCGCGGTGTGCGGCCGAAAACGCATCGTTCACCCAAATGTCGCCAAGCGTCGCCAGTTCGGCAACGAAAGCCGGGTCGTTCTTCTCCTCGCCGGGGTGAAAGCGGGTATTTTCCAAGCACACAATGTCACCAGGCTTCATCGCGGCAACCACGCGCGCAGCCGCCTCGCCGATGCAGTCTTCGGCGAACTTGACCGGCCGCTTGATGATCCGCGCGACCTCGGCGGCCACCGGTTTGAGAGAATGCTTGGGGTCGCGACCCTTCGGGCGGCCGAAATGCGAAAGCAGGATGACCTTGCCGCCCTTGTCGGCGAGCTCGGTGATCGCGGGTGCCGCGCGCTCGATGCGCGTTGCATCCGTCACCACTCCGTTCTCGACCGGTACGTTCAGGTCGACGCGAAGCAAAATCCGTTTGCCTTTCACATCGACGCGGTCGAGCGTTCGAAATCCGGTCATTGGCCGCCCCGCAGCGACCGTCAGAGCAATTTGCCCATCGCGACGGCCGTGTCTGCCATGCGGTTGGAGAAGCCCCACTCGTTGTCATACCAGGACATCACGCGCACCAGCGTGCCGTTGATGACCTTGGTCTGGTCCATGTGGAACGTAGATGAGTGCGGGTCGTGGTTGAAGTCGATCGAAACGTTGGGGTCGTTCGTGTAGTTGAGGATGCCTTTCAACTGCTGCTCTGCCGCGCGCCTGACGGCGTCGTTGATCTCTTCCTTCGTCGTCTGTTTCTTGGCAACGATCTTGAGGTCGATGACGGAGACGTTCGGCGTCGGCACCCGGATGGAAACGCCGTCGAGTTTGCCCTTGAGTTCGGGCAAAACGAGCCCGATCGCTTTGGCGGCGCCGGTCGATGTCGGGATCATTGACATTGCCGCCGCACGCCCGCGGTAGAGGTCTTTGTGCAAAGTGTCGAGCGTCGGCTGATCGCCCGTATACGCATGAATCGTGGTCATGAATCCGCTTTCGATTCCGACCGCGTCGTTGAGCACTTTGGCGACGGGCGCGAGGCAATTGGTCGTGCAGGATCCGTTGGAGACGACCTTGTGGTCCCTGGTGAGCTTGTCATGGTTGACGCCGAAGACGACGGTCAGATCGGCGCCGTCGGCGGGCGCGGAAACAAGGACGCGCTTGGCGCCCGCGGTGAGATGCGCCGAAGCCTTGTCCTTTGCGGTGAAAATGCCGGTGCATTCCATCGCAATGTCGACGCCGAGATCCTTCCAGGGCAGCTTCGTCGGATCGCGCTCGGCCGTGACCTTGATCGCCCCGTTTCCGACGCTGATTGTGTCTCCTTTGACGGTCACCTGGCCGGGGAAGCGGCCGTGCACGCTGTCGTAGCGCAGCAGGTGCGCGTTGGTTTCAACCGGACCGAGGTCGTTGATGCCAACGATTTCAATGTCCTTGCGACCGGCTTCGGCAATGGCGCGAAGGATATTGCGGCCGATGCGGCCAAACCCGTTAATGCCAACACGGACTGTCATGAACTACTCCCGGCTCAATGCGCTCTTGTCGCGTATATAATGGCTGGTCACGTCTTCCCAAGCTTGGAAAGCGCCGCACCCGCGACCGCTTCTGCGGTAATTCCAAACTTTTTGTACAGTTCCTTGTATGGCGCGCTGGCGCCAAAAGAGTTCATGCCGACAAAAGTGGCATCGCTTCCGATGATGGCATCCCAGCTTTGCCGCACGGCGGCCTCCACACCAATTCTGATACGAGCGCCGCCGATGATGGCGCGCCGGTAGTCTTCGCTTTGCTCCAGGAACAGCTCGAAGCAGGGGACCGAAACCACGCGGGCTGCGATGCCGCGCTCTGCCAAGAGCTTTGCAGCATCGACGGCGATCGCGACTTCGGACCCGGTCGCAAAGATGGAAACATCCGACCGACCGTCTGGACCTGCGATTTCGTAGGCACCACGCGCGCAGATATTTTCGGCATCGAACCGGTTGCGCAGCTGCGGCAGGTTTTGCCGCGTCAGTGCCAGGATGCTCGGGCGGTTTTCGGCGGCAAGCGCGAGCTGCCAGCATTCGGCGGTCTCCACCGCGTCGCAGGGGCGGAACACCAGCAGATTCGGAATGGCACGCAGTGCAGCGAGGTGCTCGACAGGTTGGTGTGTCGGTCCGTCTTCCCCAAGACCAATGGAGTCGTGGGTCATCACGTGGATGACGCGCCTACCCATCAACGCCGCAAGCCGGATTGCCGGCCGGCAGTAATCGGAAAACACGAGGAATGTGCCGGAGTAGGGGACGATGCCCCCATGCAGCGCCATGCCGTTCATCGCCGCGGCCATGCCATGCTCACGGACGCCGTAATGGATGAAACGCCCGGAGAAGTCGGCGGCTGTGACAGCCTTCATGCTCTTTGTACGTGTGTTATTGGAGCCGGTGAGATCGGCTGAGCCGCCGATCATTTCCGGCAGCGCGGGGATCAGGCTTTCGAGCGCAAATTCGCAGGCCGTGCGCGTTGCGATGTCCTTCGGCTGTGCAGCGAGCTTTTCCTTCACCGCACGAACAGCGGCATCGAGTCTCTGTGGCGGGATCTTGCCAAACATGCGGCGCTCGAACTCGGCGCGTTTGCCACTCTCGAGCGCGGCCAGCCGCTTTTTCCAGTCCGCGTGCGCAGCCTGCGAACGCCCGCCCGCCGTGCGCCAGGCCTTAAGAATATCGGCCGGCACCTCGAACGGGGCAGATGTCCAGTCGAGCGTCTTGCGCGCTCCCGCGATTTCCTCAGCGCCGAGCGGCGATCCGTGCGATTTCTCGGAATCCTGCTTGGTGGGTGCGCCGAAGCCGATCTTGGTCCTGCAAGCGATCAGAACGGGCTTGTCGGAATCTTGCGCCTTCTCGAGCGCGGAAGCGATCGCTGCCGGATCATGGCCGTCGATCCGCGATGCGCTCCAGCCGGCCGCCTCGAAACGTTTGATCTGATCGACGCTGTCGGCGAGCGACAATGCGCCATCGATCGAAATGCCATTGTCGTCAAACAGCACGATCAGCTTGTTCAACTTCAGGTGCCCTGCGAGCGCGATCGATTCCTGGCTGATGCCCTCCATAAGGTCGCCTTCGGAGGCGATCACGTAAGTTTTGTGATTGACGACCGCGTCACCGAACACTGCCGCAAGATGCTTTTCGGCGATTGCCATGCCGGCTGCATTCGCGAGGCCTTGTCCGAGCGGTCCCGTGGTCGTCTCGACGCCAGGGGTGTGCCCGTATTCGGGGTGACCGGCGGTGTTCGACCCTAGCTGACGAAAGCGTTTGATCTGGTCGATCGTCATCGCCTCGTAACCGGTCAGATAGAGCAGGGCGTAGATCAGCATCGATCCATGCCCGGCCGAGAGGACGAACCGATCACGGTCCGGCCAGGCTGGGTCGGCTGGGCTGAATTTCAGGAAGCGCGTGAACAGAATCGTTGCGACGTCGGCCATGCCCATGGGCATGCCGGGATGGCCCGATTTGGCCTGTTCGACAGCGTCCATTGCCAGCGCGCGAATCGCATTCGCCATCGCGGAATGGGCAATGGCGGAACCGGCGACCGGTTGCTCACGACGCTCTATGGGCGCCGCAGCTGCCGTCGGCGAGGCTTTTGCACTCATGGAATGGGGCCTTTTGGCGGGGTGGATAGCATGTGAGTCCCCTGAGTCAATGTGACCGGCGGGGTGCCGACAGGCCATTCACAGGTCGCGAAAACAACTGGGCAAATCGTCCGCCAAGCGTTGACGATATAGCCGGGTAGCCCGTAAGATTCTTTGACTAAATATCTGCCGCAACAAGAGTTTTGCGGGTCAGCCTATGAGCGAGGAAAGCGCAATCGATGCCGCCGTCAAACGTCTGGCGCTCGCGCTCGACGCACTTGATGCTGCGGTAGAGCGGCGCAAGCACGCAGATCGCAACGAAGAGGGTCTCGCCGCGCAGGTTCAAGCGCTCGGCGTTGACCGCACGCGGCTTGCCGCCGCACTCGATGTCGAAGCTGCGCGATCACGGCGTCTCGAGACGACCAATCGCGAGATCGCTGATCGATTGGATGCCGCGATCACATCAATCCAATCTGTAGTGGATTTGCACGAGTGAGATCATGACTCAGGTGAACGCAACCATCGCCGGCCGACAATTCCGCCTCGCTTGCGAGGACGGACAGGAAGAACGGTTGCAGACGCTTGCGCACGACATCGACCAGCGCATTATCGATCTGCGACGCAAATTTGGAGAGATCGGTGATACGCGCCTGACGGTCATGGCTGCGCTGATGCTCGCTGACGAGCTCGTTGAAGCCATGCAGAAGTCGCGGCGACTAGACGAGGAGATCACCGCCTTGCATGACGCCCGGCTTGTCGCGGCCGACCGTGCCAAAGCCGCGTCTGACGCCGTGGTTGGCGCATTCAATTCGGCCGCAGAGCGGATTGAAGGCATCACCAAAAAGCTCAATCAGACCGTCGGTAACGGCAGCAGTGTCGCAATCGGCTGATCGCTTTCGCGACGAGTAGCGCCGTTCCCGTATAACCACTACATTCCGGCTGCGGGGCTGCGGGGTGCGTCAGGAGACACAATCCCCGGGGCCTTATCGATCCTTAAGGGAGCTGTCCCTGGCCGGGCTCGTGGGTTCGGTCATATGGCGCCCACCTACTTTCGTAGGGAACCCGGGATCGATGCTCCAACGGCCATCGCGGCTCCGCACTTATTTTGCAATGGCAAACACCGCAGAAATGGATTCGTCGAAAGCGTCGCTGCGCGAGCAGGCATTCGCGCGGCGCGACGCTTTGCCGGCGGATGAACGTGCCGCGGCAGCCGAAACAATTGCAGCGCGGCCCTTTCCTGTGACCATCACGGCGGGCATGGTCATCTCCGGATTTTCGCCGATGAAGACGGAGATCAATCCCCTTCCCTTGATGCGCAAGGCGGCCCAGCTCGGTGCACGGCTTGCGCTTCCGGCAATTGCCGGACGCGGCAGGCCGCTGATCATGCGGGCCTACGCATTTGGTGATGAGCTTGCGCGCGGTCAGTGGGGTATCCGTGAGCCAAAGGCCGGCGCCCCCGAAGTTGCGCCTGACGTTCTTATCGTTCCGCTTGCGGCATTCGACCGCGCCGGTCATCGCATCGGGTACGGCGCCGGCTATTACGACATGACCATCAACGCGCTGAGGGCAAAGAAGAAGACGGTTGCGTTGGGCATTGCTTTCGCGGCCCAGGAGATCGCTTCTATTCCGGCCACCGAACGCGACGCGCGCCTCGATTTCGTGCTAACGGAGCGTGAAGTCATCAATTTCCGCGAGACGAAATAGCGTATGCGTATTCTTTTTATCGGCGATATTGTCGGCCGCTCCGGGCGGACCATCGTGATCGAGCGGGTGCCCGCGCTCATTTCCGATTGGAAGCTCGATCTCGTCGTCGTCAATGGTGAGAATGCGGCGGGTGGCTTCGGCATCACTGAGGTCATCTACAATGAACTCGTCGATGCCGGCGCCGATGCGATCACGCTCGGCAACCATGCGTGGGATCAGCGCGAAGCACTGGTGTTCATTGAGCGCGCGCCGCGCCTCATTCGACCGCTTAATTTTCCAAAGGGCACACCCGGTCGCGGCGCGGCACTGCTTGACGCAAAGAACGGCAAGCGGGCGCTGGTAATCAACGCAATGGGCAGGATTTTCATGGATCCGCTCGACGATCCGTTCGCCGCAGTCGAACGCGAGCTGGCGGCCTGCGCGCTCAAAACCGGAGCGGACGCGATCGTTATCGATTTTCACTGCGAAGCGACCAGCGAAAAGCAGGCGATGGGTTATTTCACCGACGGTCGCGCGAGCCTGGTCGTGGGGACCCATACGC
>Ga0163163_10000670_pt1 | contig 29312 bp, 26 predicted proteins | sample S65metaG_FD_119766 | JGI IMG/M metagenome (GOLD analysis project Ga0163163, IMG submission 119766) | Switchgrass rhizosphere microbial communities from Kellogg Biological Station, Michigan, USA - S6-5 metaG | ecosystem: Host-associated > Plants > Roots > Rhizosphere > Soil | place: USA... | reverse complement strand
TACTATCACCCGGGTTTTGCCCGTGCCAGCGCCGGCCACTACCATTAATGGGCCGTTAAGATGAGAAACGGCCTTTTTCTGTTCGTCGTTTAACTTAGGACTGGTTTGGGGAAACTCCATTTGTACTGTATATTCTACTCTGTTATGCCTAAAGATTACACCTTGAAAGACTTTGACTTTGTGCTCCCAGAGGAGCTGATTGCTCAAACTCCAGCGCATCCTCGCGATCACGCCAGGTTGCTGGTTTATAAACGCGTCGACAAATCAATTACCGATGATTACTTTTATAATTTAGAAAAGTACTTGCCGGCTAATTCGACGCTGGTCGTAAACAATAGTAAGGTCGAAAAATGCCGTATGAAGTTTGGTTCAACCGAGGTGTTTGTGTTGGAGACTATTAACCCCACCACCATCAAAGCTATGGTTTTTCCGGGCAAAAAGTTTCGCGGCGGTCCAGTCAAGGTTGGTGATTTTACCTTTACGGTTGATCATATAGACCCGGAAGGCCTCCGAACCATCCGGCTTGACCGGCCAATTGACGACCCGAGTTTTGACGAGCATCGTTTAACGCCCCTGCCACCTTACATCGCCCAGGACGAAAAATTGGCCGACGAATATCAAACAGTTTATGCCGATCCGCTTGGCAGTAAGGCCGCGCCCACGGCCGGACTGCACTTTACGCCCGAACTTTTGCGAAAAATTAAAACCCACCACGACTATGTTGAGGTTACCCTTCATGTTGGTCTTGGTACCTTCGCCCCAGTAAAATTGGACGATATCAGCAAACATCATATGCACGAGGAACATTATTCAATCTCACCAGAAGCGGCCAATAAGCTCAACGAGGCTAAACATATGACTGCGGTTGGTACCACCACCGTACGCGTTCTAGAAAGTGCCATTCATCCTTTTAAAGAGCAGTCAGGTGAGACTAAGATATTCATCATGCCAGGGTACAAATTTAAATCCGTTGATTCTTTAATCACTAACTTTCACCTGCCTAAAAGCACCCTGTTAATGCTAGTATCTGCACTGGTTGGATCTGTTCCGGAGTTACATCGTATTTATAGCCACGCCATTGCTAATAAGTACCGTTTTTACTCTTTTGGTGATGCCATGCTAATTTTGTAAAAAACTCTTGTCAGATGGCTGCCTCAAGCGTTATGCTGAGAACAATATTAAAGGAGATAGAAAAATGGGAATGGTCAAAAGTGCGGAAACGGCTCTCGCCGGTGTTTTTAAGGGTGCACCAAAAATGCCAGAAAAAGGTAAAGAAAGCTTGGTTAAAGCTTGGCCGTGGATCGCTTTAATTTTTGGTATTATCCAGCTCTGGGCAGCCTGGGGTCTATGGGATCTTACACGCGCAGTTAACAAAGTAGCAACCTATTTTGGAACCTACTTGGGCACCAGCTATGGTTATAGCAGCAAAGACAAGTTCTTTATTTACTTAGGAATAGCATCATTAGTAGTGGATGCCGTTATTCTTCTAATGGCTTATCCGCACCTAAAAAACCGCCACAAGCGCGGCTGGGATCTTTTGTTCCTAGGATCATTACTTAACGTAGTTTACAGCGTATTGAACCTGTTCATTAGTGGTCGTGGTTTTGGTGATTTCTTGTTCTCGTTGATCGGTTCAGCAGTTGGTTTCTATCTGTTGTTCCAGGTGCGCGACAAGTATAAAGGTGCTTCAACCACAAGCGCCGCTTAAATAGCTATAAATTAGCTTATAGATCAGCCCGGTAAAAACGGGCTGATTTTATTTCTTAACTGTTAGAGATTGTTTCGGCGCAGACTGGGCAATTATCTTCATGGTCGGCAGTTGCAAGTAGCAGTTCGGTAGCTCGCCACCATGGTTCAAGGTCTTTGTAGCCAATCCAGTCGGCGGCTTGGCGAATTGCCCAGCCCAGCCAACCATAAATATGCAATGGTCCCCATACAACTGATGCCCAGTGTGGCCCAGCTGGCGTAACATAAATCGGTTTCTTCGCCTTATAGGCGTATGGCCGTTTGCCTTCGGCGTGACGAATAAGGTTGCTGGCCACAAAGTTGGCGTCATAAAGTGCCGTCTGCGCCATGCCGCTGTATGGTGTGTCAGCGTTGTCGCCAATTACAAATACTCCTGGCCAGGCCTGCAACAACTTATCAACCTGTACCTTGTGGTTTTTTGCCAAAATAAAGCCATTGTCAGAGAAAAATGAGTTGTTGGCGATGCCAGCCGTCCAGACCACGGTGTGGCTACGAACGTATTTGCCGTTCATCAGCAGCGTGTTAGCTGTCTCGGCCTGCACTGGTGTGCCCAAGTATAATTTTACCCCTAATGAGCGCAGTTGCTTTTCAAAGGCTCTAGAAACGCTTTTTGGCATGCGCGGCATCAAATGTGGCGCTGCTTCAACTAAATCTATATGCAGCTTGCTGTCCTTTAGACCATGCTGTTTCATGATTCTATGAACATATTGTGGTAGTGCACCGGCCAGCTCAACGCCGGTTGGGCCACCGCCAACGATTATATAGTTCAGATCCGGGTGTTTTTCGTCTATAAGTTGGGCGTGCAAATGAGCCTTTAGCTCCTCGGCCTCGGCAATTGATTTAATTCCGTAGGAATACTCTTCCATGCCCTTTATCCCAAAGTAATTAGTAACGGCGCCTAAGGCCAAAATTAAGATGTCGTAGCTAAATTTCTTGCCGCCTTTGGTGTGGACCGATTTATGCTCGCGGTCCAGCTTGGTGGCAGTGGCCTTAATAATCTCAACTGGTTTGTCTTTGAATAGCTCGCTAAGTGGAATTTCGGAAATCTGGCGGCTGCCGCCAGTAGCGGTGTGATAAAGCGTTGGATGATAGTGAAAACTGTCTCTATTAGATAAAAGGGTCACCTTAAAAGCGTCATTTTTAACCAGGTCTAAGGCCGCTTTTATGCCACCAAAACCACCGCCCACAATTAACACATGCTTTTTCTCAGCCATTTAAGCATAAGTATATCAGACTATACCCCACGGAATAAATTCCGTGGGGCCCCTGGATAAACCATATTTTGATCTAGCGTTATCGCTGGCAGAGTTACGGCTCATTCCATTCGTGAAAAAGACTGGCAAAGCCAGATCTTTTCCCGGGAGGAAAACCTGGCGCTATGTGCTCAGAGGGGCTAACCAAGCTCCAAGTGAAGCCGGGATATGGTCCGATGAGACCAGTCTTATTAAATAATGTAGGCTCAGCGGCCATATCACTGCGCGTGAACGGCCTCTCTGAGTACATAGCGCCAGGTTTTCCTAAGATGAGCCTTGCGTAACAGATCTAATACGGTTAAGCTTAGTAGAGTTTATCCTTGTATAATTTCTGAGACATAAAATGAAAGATTTTCGAGATAAAATGGCCAAAGTACGCCAAAGCTTAGCGGTTACTAAGGTGCGAAGTAGTTTGGCGATTTTAGCCGAAAATACTCATTTTAGGGCCAGAAACTTATATAAGGACAAACTCTGAATGGATAGCTTTAAGACGGCTCTAAAGGCCGCGGGGTTTAAGGGTGAAATGGACGACTCCCTGGAGAGTCGTGACTTTTTTAGCCACGACGCTTCCCTATTTGAACTTCGTCCGGAGCTAATCGTTTCGCCTTTAGACAGTAAAGATGTACAGGCGTTAGTTAAAACCATCGCTAAAGAGCGCAAGAATCAACCAAATCTGAGCGTTACGGCTAGAAGTGCAGGAACTGATATGTCCGGCGGCGCCATCAACGACTCAGTAATAGCCAACTTTAATAAGCATTTTACTAAGATCGAATCTGTTAGTGCTACAGCCGCGCAGGTTCAGCCTGGGGTCTTTTATCGCGATTTTGAGGTAGAAACTTTTAAGCACAAAGCCCTATTGCCACCCTTCCCGGCCAGTCGTGACCTATGTACAGTTGGCGGCATGGTCAACAACAACTCTGGTGGCGAGAAGTCGTTGCAGTTTGGGAAAACGGAGAAGTTTGTAAACGAACTTAAAGTAATCTTCTCTGACGGCAATGAATATACCGTTAAGCCTTTGAAAAAAGCCGAATTAGACAAAAAAATGGCGCTTAAAACTTTTGAAGGCAGTGTTTATAAGCAATTGTTTGATCTTATAGAGCAAAATTACGACAAAATTAAAGCCGCCAAGCCACACGTTACCAAAAACTCAACTGGCTATAAGCTTTGGGATGTTTGGGACCGCGAAAGCGGCATTTTTGATCTCACCCAAGTGATTATTGGCGCTCAAGGCACTCTTTGTTTAACGACGGATATAAATTTTAAGCTGGTGCCTGCACCACAGCACGCTGGAACCCTGGTTGTTTTTCTACGTAAAACCGACGACCTAGGTAACCTTATTAACAAAGTTCTAACCCATAACCCGGCTACTTTTGAAGGCTTCGATAACTACACCCTTATGCTTAGCATTAAACTCTTCTTTTCTTTCCATAAGCTGATCGGCTGGAAAGAAACAATCAAACTAGCTTTTCAGCTGATCCCTGATGCATTAATCCTCTTCCGTGGTATTCCAAAAATGGTGCTACTGGTTGAATTTAATGGCCAGACACCAGAAGAAGTTAGCGAAAAAGTTCATGCCATGAAAAAAGACATGAAAGAGTTTGGCCACGAAGCTTTGTTTGAAGAAGATGATAACGAAGTCAAACAACGCAAGTTTTGGATTATGCGCCGTAGCAGCTTTCAGCTTCTGCGTAGCAAGGTCAAAGACAAGCACACCGCGCCCTATATTGATGACTTAGTGGTTAATCCAGAGCACCTGCCAAAATTTTTGCCGGAGCTTAGAGCCATTATCAAAAAATATGATCTGTTGGCAACTATCGCCGGGCACATGGGCGACGGAAACTTCCACATTATTCCCCTTATGAAGCTAGAAGAAAAAGACGAGCGGAACAAATTACAACCTAGCATGAAAGAGGTTAACGAATTGGTTCTGAAGTACAAAGGTAGTTTAAGTGGCGAGCATAACGATGGCATGGTGCGTGGTCCTTGGCTAGAAGAAATGTATGGTAAAGAAATTGTCGGTTTATTCAAAAAAACTAAAGATATTTTTGACCCAGAACACATCTTTAACCCGCACAAAAAAGCCAATGCCACTTGGGATTACTCGTTTAGCCACGTCCGCGATCATTTTTAGGGTTTAGGGCAGAAAATGGTCGATAGCCAACATTAGAGAAAAGATCATTAGCACCATTAAAGAGCTACCAAAGACTTGGCGGCCCCATTTGTTGTCGTCTGTGGTACCAAAGCCTTTTAAGGCTCTATAAAACCACCACAAGCTTGCACCGAGCATAACTATCAAATAGCTAACGCTAGTGTAGCCTTTTAGGCCAAAATATACATTTAAAGCCGCGTATAGGCTGATATAGCTGGCAATCTGAACTTTGGCGCTCGGAATGCCTTTTTTGACTGTCCAAACCGGCAGTTTGGCCTTTTTGTAATCTTTAACTCTGTAGGTAGCGATGGCAAAGAAATGTGGCATTTGCCAGATGGCCATAATTATAAATAATATAACCGCCGCGGTGTCTAGCTTGCCTGTAACGGCACAGTAACCGGCAATAATTGGCGTTGAACCAGCAATACTGCCAACCAATGTGCCATGAACTGAACGGCGTTTAAAATAGCCGTATAGAACTACATAATCAATTAGACCGGTAAGGCCTATCCAAACTGTTAGCCAGTTTACTTTTAATGCTAATACAGTAAACCCGATTACTCCTAAAATAGCTGCGAATATTAGCGCGCTTTGGCCAGAAATCTCGCCAGTTACCAGCGCCCTGTTTTTGGTACGGGCCATATTTTTGTCAATGTCACGGTCAATATAATTATTAATAATGCAACCACAAGCTATAACGAGTGAACTGCCAATCAAAACTGAAACAAGTCGGATTAGGCTTATGTGCCCAGCAGAAGCGAATATAAAACCGGCAATTGTGGTTAAGCTGTTTCCATAAATAATCCCAGGCTTGGTTAGGCGGTAGTAGGTTTTAATTTTCTGCAACTTAGTGATCCCTTATCTATTAGGCAAGTATACACGGTGGATGGCTGTCCTGCACCTCTCGCAAAAAGATATCTAATCTGTTACAATCACCTCCTGGAAGTGTTTTGTTGATCTAAATAGTGGGACGTCGCCAAGTGGTAAGGCACTGGTTTTTGGTACCAGCATTCGTAGGTTCGAATCCTACCGTCCCAGCCAAGAAAGAAAATAAACTTTAATATCATTTTCCAATTCTTGAGTTTCAAGTCGCGACAAGTACTTTAGGGATTTTCGTTTATAAGCTTCGGCCTCGGTAAGTACTTTCATAATAGATCCATCTTTTTCTAAAATTTCTAAAACTTCCTCTTGTGAGGCCTTATGATTTTTCAGTAATTCTTTTAAGGCCGTTTTGTTTGGACCATGCAAAGACAAAATCATAGGCAAAGTGTAGTTACCTGCCCGGACATCACTGGTAGCAGTTTTGCCTTCTTTGAGAGACTTTGTAAAATCCTCTACATCATCCATGTACTGAAAAGCCATGCCGAAGTTTTCAGCGAAGACGGAAAGGGCCGCTATATCCGCGGAACATAGCTCAGCCACCAGCCCGCCAAGTTTGCAGGCGGCGATGAATAGCGACGAAGTCTTGCCTTTTATGGCCAGGTTAAGCGACTCCACAGTTCGCTCAAGATTAAACTGATCTTTAAGTTCCCTGGCCTGGCCTTCACAGAGCGCAGCTATGGTTTCGGCCATTATTCCACCGGCCTCGGCGCTAACAGAAGCCGCCAGTACACAGCCTTTGGCAAATAAATAATCGCCCGCTAGCAATGCCGAATCATTGCCCTCTTTTATGTTTATCGTTGGAACACCCCATCTTAGCTCGCCGTTATCCATAATGTCGTCATGTACTAGGCTGGCTATGTGAACCAGCTCAACGGCCGTGGCGGCATTTATAACCGCATCATCTATCTTTTTGCCGCAACTGGACGCTACTAGAATTACTAGGCTGGGGCGCAGTCGTTTGCCATGGGCTTGCAATAATCTATCAACCCCTAAGATATTTTCTGGTACTAAGGATTTTAGCTTTTTGTCTACTAATTCAAGGTAGGCAGGTAAATTTTTTACGCCCAGGTCTTCTGCGCCGGTCACGGGGCTACGGTAAAGTTGCCAGCTGTAGTAGGGCTAACACTGTCTTGAAACAAATAAATACCGGGCTGGTTAAGAGTGATGGTTTTTGGATAACTCTTATTGACGCTAACCTCTTGGCCGGCGTAACTCTGCTGTTGTCCGAATGTAATCTTGTGCGCCCCGCTGTCTTCGTTAATGAAAGTCAGGGTGTCGCATAACTGAGCCCGAGTCGTAGTCGGGCTAATTTTGCCATCCTGAATAGTAACTTTGTAATTTGTGCCAACAGCTGCACAAGCACCGGTTTTTTTGCCATCAACCTGAGCAATTCCTTCGTCCTGTGCCAGCTTTTTAATTACGTCAGTTCCGGCCATGTTGTAATGCAAATTATTCATGATAAATATCGAACCTAAAACCACTACTAATATGAGGCTAACAGTGCCAAAAAAGAAGGTTACGTTATAAAGCGGTTTTGGCCCACGTCCTAGGTGCAAGAAGAAGAAAACCTGCACAGCTAACTGCAAGACCGCAAAAACCAAAATTGTCGCCAGCAACCTTGTGCCGGTCGTAGATTTATTTACCACCGAAATATATGCGTTAATTGTAAACACTAACGATAAAACAAAACCAATAACGTAAGACAATGTTGTTCCGTGGGCGTTTTTGTGATTTTTAGGTTTTAATTCGCTCATACAAAGGCCCTCAAATATACCAAAGTAAAGATAAATATCCAGACAATATCAAGGAAGTGCCAGAATAGGCTCAGTAGCGTTAGTTTGCGCACCATATGTGTAGTTAGGCCGCGTTTCATGACGTAAATAAGGGTAATAGCCATCCAAAGCAGCCCGGAGGTAATGTGGAGCCCGTGTGTGCCTACAAGCGTAAAGAACGAAGAGAAGAAGGCGTTGGTGCTGATTGTATGGCCGGCATGAATAAACTCAGTAAACTCCTTAAGTTCTAGGCCCAGGAATGAGAGACCAAGGATGAAAGTTAGGCCAAACCAATTCAATACCTGCTTTTTGTGCCCTGCCCTGGCCGCAATCATAGCTAAGCCGCAAGTGAAGCTACTGGTAAGCAGGATTAATGTTTCGGCTAGCGCCAAAGGCAGACTAAAAAGATCACGTCCGGTTGGTCCACCTACGGTGTTGTCATGCAATACAGCGTACACTGCAAACAATACTGCAAACATCAAAAGATCGGTCATTAGGTAAACCCAAAATCCAAACATTACTCTTTCGTTGGCGGCTTCTTCGTGGCTCTCGGAGCTATGTTCTACCATGTACGCCACCTTTTGTTTTTGATTACATCGAGCACCCACTTTAGGGCAGTTTTAATAAACTCTATAAGACCCATATCTTCATCTGTCCCACCGGCTGCGGTATCGCTAATTTTGGCTCGAGCTTTTTTAGCTCTTTCTTGTTCTAGCTCCTCCACCTCAGAAGCTTTAAGGGTATATTCGATATCTTCGTTGAAGGTCCTTCTAATTACACAAATAATCACGCCTAGTAGGCCAACAATGATTAGCAGTAGAATATGCCAGACAAATCCAAAGCCCAGCAAAAAAGCAAAAGCAGAAATGTATATACCGGCCGCCGTGTTCCGGGGCATATGGATGTCCTCATATGCAGACTTTGGCAAGCCGTTTTGCTTCATTAGGAGGTATGCGTCACGCGATGAGACTTCGGGGATAACCGTAAAGTTGTAAGAAGGTGGCACAGAAGCAGTGGCCCACTCTAATGTACGTCCGTCCCACGGATCACCGGTAGTATCAGCCAGTTGTCGTTTTTGCATAACGCTGGCTAGAATTTGTACGATCTGAAGAACAACTCCAGCCATAATTACTAAGCCACCGATGAAAGCCATAATGAAGAATGGCTGATAACCGGTTGAGCTGCCATAGTGATCAAGCCGCCTGGTAGCGCCCATTAGCCCCAGTACGTAGAGCGGTGTAAATGCCATCAAAAATCCTATAAACCAGCACCAAAAAGCGTATTTGCCGATGCGCTCGTTGAGCCTAAAGCCAGCGATTTTTGGGAACCAATATGACAATCCGGCAAAGATACCAAACAGCACACCCCCGACAACCATCGTATGAAAGTGCGCCACCAAAAACAGACTGTTATGAAGTTGAAAATCGACAGGAGGTATTGCCAGCATTACGCCGGCCATGCCGCCAACAGCAAATAAGCCAACAAAGCCTAAGAACCATAGCATTGGCGTCTTAAACTGTATTTTGCCTTTATACATAGTAGCAATCCAGTTAAAGAATAATACCGAGGTTGGAATAGCGATGATCATGGTCATTAAACCAAAGAAGGCGTTAACGTCGGCACTTGAACCCATAGTAAAGAAGTGGTGCAGCCAGACCGAAAGCGCAAAGGCAGAAACGCCAATCATACCGGCTACATTGGTAAAGTAGCTGGCGGTTGCTTTGCGGCTAAAGGTACTAACTATTTCCGAAAATACTCCAAAAGATGGCAGCATTAAAATATAAACCTCGGGGTGTCCCCACATCCAGATAAGATTGGTATACATCATGGCATTACCGCCGAGCGTGGTCGTAAAGAAGTGCGCACCAAAATAGCGGTCAAAAAACATCAGGAATAACGTCATTGTTAACAGCGGAAAGACAGTGACGGCCATTACCATACTGCAGAGAGATCCCCAGGTGAACAATGGCAATTTTCGGAGCGTCATGCCGGGCGCACGCATTTTTAAAATCGTCATAATAAAGTTAATGGCCGCCAACGTGGTACCAACGCCAGAGATTTGTAGGCTCCATATCCAGTAATCTACACCTACGCCCGGACTAAACTGGATGCCAGAAAGTGGCGCCACCGCCAACCAACCCGTCGCGGCGTATTGGCCGCCAAACAAGAAAAACATATTGACCATAATTACACCGGCCACAAATAACCAAAACCCCAAGGTATTTAAGAATGGCGAAGCTAAGTCACGGGCGCCTATTTGCAGAGGCACAATATAATTAATCAAGCCAAAGATAAATGCCATGGCCACAAAAAACACCATAATGTTGCCGTGAGCCGTAAAAATTTGTTGAAAGTGATCAGACGAAAGGTAGCCATGTGAGGAACCGCTAGATAGTGCCTGCTGCAGCCAAATCATAATGGCGTCAAGGCCACCACGCAGCAGCATAAAACCGGCCACCAAGAAGTACATAATGCCGATCTTTTTTGGGTCAACGCTCGTAAACCATTCATTCCAGAGCCATTTCCAGCGATGTAGTTTAGTGATAACAATAACTGCAACTAACGCCAAAGTTAAGAATGCTAGTGTGCCACCTATCGTAAACCACTCGTGTGGCAGGGCCTGCATGTTCAGTTTGCCTAGTAAAAACTCTCTCATTAGTGTCCTGCGTGGCCGCTAGGCCCGTTGTATTTTATTAGCAAATTACCGAATATGTTAGATTCGATTCTTGAGTAAACGGCAACTGAATCATTTTCGCTAGGTTTCAGCAATCTATTGTATTCTGTGTTATCCAACACTTCAGAGGAGAGCTTTGCACTTTGCACCCAACTATCAAAATCAGTCGGCATACTAGCTTGGGCCGCAAATGTCATTCCGGCAAAGCCAGCTCCATTAATTTCGGCAGATCTACCAGCGTACTCTCCGGCTGTATTGGCTAAAAGATTTAGCTGATTAACATGACCGGTCATGGCGTACAGTTGGCCGCCTAGTTGTGGAATCCAAAAAGAGCTCATCGGTGTTTCGTCGGCGGTTAAGACAAACTGCACAGGTGTGGCAACCGGAATTTGTACGAAATTAACAGTGGCAATATTCTGCTCGGGGTAAATAAACAACCATTTCCAACGCATCGCTACTACCTCAATAGTAATCGGTTTAGCGCCGGCAGCTATAGCTTGCCTTGGAGCTAGCCTATGTGTAGCCGGCCACATAACAGAGGCCAATAAAACCATAATGGCAAACGGTAAAGCCCAAATGACGAAAACCAATGCTCTGCCGCCTAGTGCGTGCGGTTCGTGGGTTGCCTTGTGGTTAGATTCACGGAAGCGCCAAGCTACAGCGTAGAATAAGATAAGTGTTGGGATAGCAATAGCAAGTAATATCATTACCGAGAATATCAATAAATGGTGTTGTTCCCCGGCTATGTATCCTTTCGGATTAAAAAGTGCAATATTGCTGCCTTTTAGAAGTGCAGCAACAAGTAAGCCTAAAGCTACAAACCCAATAAAAATGGGCAAAGCAATCCTAGCAAAACCTGACTTTTCCCCACGTCTTGTCATTAGGCTATCTACACCCTCATAAAATTAACCATAACTACGATAACTATATCACGCTGAACAGCTGTCTAGAAGCTACTATTGCCCTGCTTCGTACTGTCTTGGTAAGTAAGCTCCGTAGGCTTGGTTTTTAAGACATAGTGCTGAAGTCTGGCAAACGCTGCCATCGTGTTTGGCGTAGTTCAAGAAAATTTCGATTTTGCGCGAAAGGTCATCCCCGCCAATATTGACACCGTGTTCGTGAATCGGATAGCCCATGTAGTGTTTAAGCGGTATGACAACTTCGTTGTTGAACTGGTCGGTCTCATACTTGCTGTAGGCCCGACCGACAAAACGCGACACAGAAAGGTGATCGCTATGATCCTGAAAGCGGGTACCAGCTATCGTACTTTGAGTCCGAATTTCAGCCGGTTGGTATAAGTACATTAGCTCTTCAAGAGCACCGACTAAATCATCGGAAGTATAAGCTGAGCCGCCATAAACGGTGTCTATGTTTTGTATTTTTCCGTCATAAAGTTTTTGTAGACTCTGATTGTGCGAAGAACCAAAGCCCTGCCCCGTCAAATTGCCGTCCGGTAGATGCATAAATATCAACGAAATCTTAGTGTTGCCCTTTGGGTTAGCTACGGTGACAAACTGGCCTTTACTAAGCTTGATAGTGCGTTGAATCCAGATGTTATCTAGGCCTAGCATAGTATTGTATGCTGCTTCAGACCCCTGCTCTCTGCCTAGCCAATAAAAACTACCAGAACCACTATCCCCCGCAGTTATATAGACCGTGCGGACGCAGCGCCCGGCTTTTATATCGTTATAAATGGAGGGGTTCATAAACAATATATCGTCATCTTCGTGGGCCACAATGTTCATAATTGTAGGTGTTGGACAAAAAGTGTTTGGCAAATCGCTGACATTAATTGGGCTTGTTACTGTTGAAGCAACCCCTGGAGTAGTAGGCGAACTCTTGTGGATACCGTGATCATAAAACAAAAGCCTCTCGGTCGGATTATCAAGAGTACCCTTTATCAAGACACTAAGGTTAGGCTTGCCATAAGTCGCTAAAATAGTGCCCAGTGAACAGCTAGGAAAATCGGTTAAGCTCTTGTCGGACGACAGCAAATAAGCAAAACTATTTTTCTCCAAATTTGGCTGCCACGATAGGCTACTTAAAACACTTCGGGCCGAAGTACAGTTTTCTAGAGGGGTTACTCCTACCTGACCCCTTGATATTTGCTTTATTGGCACTACCCGCCAGTAGTCTCCGACAAGTGTTGAGACCGGGTGGCTTAAGAGTGCTTGAGTGATCAATAAGTTGCGTGATTCAACGTCTGCCGTCGCTACTCTTTCATCATGATGGATCTGCCGAATGAGCGGAAGGGTGCAAAACATGGCTGCAGTAACAATAAAACCAACCAAAACCATTGGAGCCAAAGACCATTTTCGGCTACGAGAATAAACCGCTAGGCTCATAAATACGCCAAATAGTAGGATGGTTATGTAGCGAGCATCAACAGGGTAAAAGTGGTTGGTTACCAAATAAGCCAACAAGGCCGCCAAGCCAGTTGCTAGCAACATAACAGTGACGCGGTAGTGCTCATCAACTTTTAAATTTTTCTTTCCTTTAGAGAGGCTCTGACGTGCTATCTGCCATACGACAGCAATACCAGCTAATAATAGAGCAGCGTTAATCAAAAAAGCTGGCCCAGCCGAGCTGAAAAAGTTAGAAGTAACGCTGTGTGGCAGGCTCTTCGGGTATATGGTATTTAAGCCAGGATTGGCCCCGAAGTTTGTAAATACAGAGAGAACACCATAAATTACAGCTCGTGCGCCGTAAGCTAAACTGTCTGTATAGCCATAAGGGTTTGTTCCTTGACCAACTGTGTGGGTTATGTGAGCAATACCAAAAAGAGTAAGCGTAATAATGGCCATGCCAGCCGCCAAAGCTGTCATTACCAGCCAATGCAAGGCAATAGTAACAAATTGCCATTTCTGACGCAGGCCGTAGATAATTAGAACGATTACTGATCCGGCAATGCTAATACTCAAAAAAAGTTTGTCGCTTGCTATCAACAAAGCCAGAAGTAGTACGGCCAAAACAAATTGCTTCGTTCTCAAGCTTCTGGCGCGTACAACCAAATATAGGACAAAGATATAAATAATATATTCGATGTTTCGTGTGGCCACCATAGCCATATTTACAGGCAATAGGCCGCCGGCGTACGGTTGAGCGGGTATTAACATTAGAACCGAGGCAAATAATAAAACTATGGTTCCAAAATATACTGGTCTAGGTTCAATTTTATGGATGATATAGGTGAAGGCTAATACCGTCGCCAGGCAAACTAACAGTGTCATAGCAAAATAGCTTGAGGTAGTTTCGTGTAACAGGTGCACGATATAGAACAATGGCCATTTTAATAAATATGTATGCTGGCCTGGAAACAATGCTTTACTTAATCCGCCGGGATGGTCAAACAGATATGGATTAACCAACTGATCGGCATTGCTGCGTTGTACAGAGGCCCCTAATAGTGACCAGTATATAGTTGTTGCAACCAAAATAAGTACCGACCCAATGGCATATAGCTTTTGAAATAGCGGCCTTTTAACAAGCTCACTTAAATTTTTAGTAGGCTTGGAGAAATCTTCTTTTTTATGCTTAGGTGTTAGGCTTTTTACCATAAATATCAATGATAAGTATCTAGTAAATCTTTATAAGTGACAATCACTTTTTAATCAATCAGCTCGGAGTTATCGCTTGAAAATATACGCGTACGGTACAAGTAAAAGTTCCAAAGAGTTGTTATCCCTAAAGCAAAAGTACGACTGAAAATCACCGGGACACGGGTGTTTAGTAATTTAGTTACCAGCAACGTAAAACCAAAATTCCACAGTACTAAAAGTGTTACGGCCAAGAACTGGACCATTACAAGCTTTTTAGCCTTACGCTTATCGCGAAAGGTTATAAATTTTTGCAAAACAAAAGATAACAAAAGGCCGATCCAAAAGCTCAAACCAACAGCCAATAAATTACCTGCCCCCATCGCCTGTGCAACTATTATTACTACTAACTCAATAATATAAACGGTACCGCCAACTACAACATAACGACCGATCGGCTTTTTTAAGGTGCTTTTTAGCTTTTGGATTATCATTTTGTTGATTTATTTGAGGCCAATTGAGCGGCTTTCATCCACGACATAAAGTGGTCTCTGGCGGCTCTGGTTTTGCATTCTTGAGATGTATAAGGAAAGTATACCTACAGACATTAGCACTAACCCAACTAGAAAGATGGTTATAATCCCGAGCATGGCTGTGCCGGTAAAGTTCCAATTCAAAGGATCGTTTAGTAGCAGCTGTTCGATAATGACAGCTAGACCCAAAAAAGTAGATAAAGTAGTGATAATAATGCCAACATATCCAAAAATATAAAGTGGTACTGGTGTTAGTGAAACAAAACTGTTGGCATAGAGATTCAGGCGTTTACGTGAGCTATATGTTACCTCGCCGTATTCTCTAGGTTTAAATCTAAAGTTAACTATTGCTCTTTTAAAGCCTAGCCAGTCAATCAAGCCCCTGGTGATCCGATCGGTTTCTTTGAGTTGTAAGAAAGCTGACTGAACCGACTTATCGATAAGTCTAAAGTCTGTAGAACCGGGGACTAATTGGTGATTAAAAGTGCGCTGGAACATATTTGAACCTATTGTTTCAAGCCAACTTGCTTCTCGACCACCTGCCCCAACTCCAATTACAACTTGGGCACCTTTATGCCACTCGGCGATAAAATCTGGAATTTTTTCAACCGGGTGTTGTCCGTCACTGTCGAGCATAATAATTGCCGCGCCTTTTGCCTTGGCAATGCCTGCACTTAAGGCTGATTCCTTGCCAAAATTACGCGAAAAACAAATAAGTTTAACGTTTTTATCGGCTTCATAGAGCGTTTTAACATGTTCGGCCGATCTGTCGGTGCTACCATCGTCGCAGTAAATAACTTCATAATTTATGGAATTTGCTTCAATAACTGCCATTAAATTGGCATGCAACTTTAAAATATTCGCTTCTTCGTTATAAAGCGGAATCACAAACGAAATTAATCGGCCAGATTTATCAGGCATAATTTGATTACATTATATCAGTTTTCATCTAGAAATAATGCTTTAGTCTCCATAAAATAGAAGGCCCAGAGATGGTCTGCCCGGCAACTAGGGGTACAGATAGCTGACCAGTTTGTAGGCTGCCCACATTTTGCCCCGCTTTAACTGTTTTATATTGCTGCGAGATGTTAGGGCGACCTACAACAACTTCTCCTTCCCAAGCGTAAGTGCTCAAAGTTTCGCTAGCTAACACATCGGCCGATTGACCCCACTTACTAGTTATATGACCAATTTTTTGATTATTTTTAGCAACGTCGCGTAGTTTGTATGTAGCGTTAAGAGAAGACAACAAATTTTTTGAAACGCTAAAAGCCGAATCAAGGGAACTAGCACCGATAACTGCACCGATTAATATATCGCTATGTTTTGAGTCGCTCTTTGGATAAGCCGCAAACAACAAGCAACCGCCCGCTTCGCCGGTATTGCCAGTTTTGATCCCAATAATATCATCTTCACCGAGCAATGAGTTGACGTTTTCAATTGGGCCCGCGACTGGTATATCGGCATTTTTTTCGGCTACAATTGCTCTTAGAACTTCATTTTTTAAAGCTCTCTGCCCCAATATTATTAATTCCGAGGCAGTAGAAGTTGTTGCTGAATCAAAACCGCTGGCATCATTTATGGTTGTGTTGGTAAGTCCGTAAGATTTTACCAAAGCACTGGCATAGGTTTTGTAATTATCGAGTGAACCAAAAGCCCACAAGGCTAAACTATCGGCCATATTATTGGATGAAGGTAGCATGAGCGCCTCTAGCGCCTGACGCTCTGTTATTGTTTCGCCGGCAGTAACTCGTGAATTTGACCCGCCCAGAGAAATATACTTGTCATAAAACTCTACGTCTTGAGCCCCCAAAGTAATGATCTCACCATCCTTACCGGGTAGAATCGGCTTTTTATTTAGTACGGCCAGTGCGGTCATTACCTTAGCTACGCTTGCAATTGGCTCAGCAGTTTCTTGAGAGGCAGATTTGGCCAAGAGGCCACTATTCATACTGCCGATTGCCGCCCAGCCTTCACTCGGCCAATCTATTGTTACTTTTTCGGCCGGCAGTGTGACGGAAGAGGTAGATAAGCTTAGAGGAGGCAATGGTTTTTTTACAGCCAAATAAACATAGCCAATGCAAAAGAAGCTCAAAATGAGTAGAACCCAAGTATAAGATTTGTGCTTAGGCCTAGCGGCTTGGGGCTGATAGCGAAATTGCGGCCGGTCCATGCTTAGTATTGTAAAGGCTTTTGGTGCTTATCAGTAAACTTACAGTTTTAAGTGCTAGTGAAATAACTTACAGATTAACTATGTATTTCGTGTAGGCTTAGACTTAAGCCAAAAGCCTATTGTATGTCAAGAGAAAAAAATCATCACAACTTATCTGCTAAAGAACTTTATGCCCGCCCAGTGCTGCCGGCTTTGCTAGTTTTTGTTGCTTTAATGGCGCTTATTTCGCTTTCTTCTAGAACGGCTAGACATGACTTAAATACGCAACGTAGCAGCACAGTAAATGAAGATTCTTCCGTTGTTGAGAACGGCCTAAAGCAACGGTTTAGTATTTATGAAACAACACTTAGGGCCGCTAATGGCTTATTCTTAGGTTCGGACAGCGTAACACGCACCGAATGGACTGATTTTATTAACTCTCTGGATTTACCGGTTAGCTACCCAGGAATTAGGAGCGTTGGGTTTATAAGAGTTATACCAGCCGTAGAAAAAGATGATTTCGTTGCAAGCGTACAGGCCAACGATTTAAACTCGTTCAATATTTACCCAAGTCGTGATAGTGATAGCTATGCACCGATACTTTATTCGGTCCCAACAATCAGTAAAGATAGCAATAATTCAAGCACTTCTACTGCGCTCGGTTTTGATATGTATAGTGAGTCTGATAGGCATAAAGCTCTAGATGCCACAGCCGCTTCTGGCATGCCCACTTTTAGTAATATTCTAACCAGTACACAAACGCAAACCACATCATCCCCGCTAAAAGGGTTCTTGATGTTACTGCCATATTATAAAAAAGGTATGCCAACGGCGACTAAGGACGAGCGTGTGGCGGCAATCGACGGCTTTTTCTATGCTCCTTTTGCGACTGAGGGCATATTTCCTAGCGTTTTCACCCAAAAGCAAAACGCCTTTGCGTTTAGCATTTATGATGGAACGCCGAGTAAGACCACTCTGCTCTACAGCAATGTGCCTGCTACCTCGGGGTACCAAGAAGTAAAACGATCTATTTTACGTCTTTACGGTCAACAATGGACAATTGTTTACGAGGCTAGTAAAGCAATTGTGCCGGCCAGCGTTTCGCAGAGACCTGTAAATTCCCTTATAGGTGGCACAATTTTTGCGGCCGCACTGGCGATGGTTATTTATCTATTAATTCAGCGCCGTACTCGTACCTTGGCTTATAGTGAGCAGAAAAGATTAGAGGAAGCAAAGGACGAGCTGCTTTCGCTTGCCTCGCATCAGCTTCGCACACCAGCCACGGCAGTTAAGCAATATGTATCAATGGTGATGGACGGATTTGCTGGCAAACTTAGCAAAGAACAGCGCAAATTACTTAATGCTGCCTATGATAGCAATGAAAGACAGCTTACGATTGTAGATGACCTACTTTATGTCGCCAGAATAGATGCGGGTCAGATGGTTATTAATATAGAAACGGTTGATGTAGGGGAAATATTGTCATCTGTAATTGAAGATCAGTACTCCGCTGTTATGACTCGCAAACAGAAGCTAAATTTTAAAAAGTCAAAGTCTAAGAGAATAATAGTTGAAGCCGATCCAACGTATTTACGAATGATTTTAGAGAACTTGCTCAGCAATGCCTCGAAATATTCTTACGAAGGCACAGAGATTAAAATAAATATGACCACCAACAATAAGCAAATTATGGTTTCGTTTACCGATGAAGGAGTAGGTATATCTAGCGAGAACTACAGCCAAGTGTTTGTGCGTTTTAGCCGCATACCAAACGAACTAAGTCGGCAAATTGCCGGTAGCGGCATAGGGCTATACCTGGCAAAGCAGCTTGCACTATTGCATAGCGGCGACATCACTTTTACATCTATGCCAGGTCGTGGCACGACCTTTACTTTAACCCTACCCAAACACCAAGCAAAGAAGTAAGTGTAAGAAAATTTACAGCACCTAATCTAACCATTAGTATAAACTTAAATCAATAAATCGGGGCAAAAATGGCAAAAATATTAGTTGCGGAAGACGAAAAGGCTTTGAATGATGCCTACGTCATGATCCTCAAGCGGGCCAAGCACGTCGTAAAGAGTGCATTGGATGGTGCCGAGGCTTTAAAAATTACCCAAACTTATGAACCAGACGTAATATTACTAGATCTCCGCATGCCAGCAATGAGTGGACTAGAGTTCTTAAAAGCTTACGACCTTCCGAATAAACACCCCAAAGTAAAAGTAATTATTTTTAGCAATCTTGATATGCAAAAAGAAATTGACGAAGCTTTTAGTCTAGGCGCCAGTAAGTATATGCTAAAGTCCTGGGCTTCGCCTAAAGAGTTAATTAGATTGATAGAAGAACAGCTGAAGAAATAAGGTAAAACGTATTTCGTATGGCGTAGTACGTATTTAAGACCTAAGGTCTGATTTATACGTAATACGCTATACGTTTTCTATAGTTCGATTTGCCTTAAACTATCCTCGTTTAGAATAGAAAGAAGTTTTTCTTTTTTTATAAGATAACGTTGATTCTGATAAGAAAGAACCTTAGCTGTCTGCAATGCGTGTACTTCAATTGCTGTAGTTTCACGCGTTAGTCCAACAAGTTCAGCGATGTCTTGGTGTTTTAATTTAAGATCAAGTCTATAAACGCCCGACATTAGTTCGTGCGAATGGCGCAGCAGTAGATAAAAAAGAGTAAAAGCGATTTTGTCCCTAGCTTTTGGTTGTTCCAGAGCAGCTATACGCACCAAAGCAGATTGATAGTTCTTAGTCATATAGTGTGCAAAAGCGTTACGGGCACCGGGCTTTGATAAAGTTTTCTCCCAGTTTTCGCGACTAATCGGGACTAAGTCTGTATCTTCAAAGGCTTCGTAATAATACATGGCGGGGGCTGAGTTGCCATCCAGCCATGCTACCGGGAAAATGTCTCCTACGGTCGCAAAGGTAATTGTGCGGCTTTCGCCGCCAGCACCAATCTGATATACCCTGACGACGCCCTTTTTTACATAATAACCATCCCTAGGGATCTCGCCTTGGTAGACGATGATACTGGATTTGCCGTAATGTCTTGCGGCTGTAACCTCTATCGGTACTCCGTGCATGCCCATATTATAGCGTATTCACCAAACTTATGTAAAAATTCTTACATATATTATGTAGTAGTCTTTACAGCTATTCTGAGCTTAAGCAGTTAGCATTAGATAGTAATAAAGGAGGGTGTTATGCCTGCTACATACAACGAAGAAGATCTAAGGATTCGTATTCAACATTTTTTGGATAAGAAGTTTGCCAAGTTCGGCATGTAATATTTAATTAAATTTAAAGACATTTTATCGGTTAAATTGTAGATGTCTATGGGGGGGTTTGAAGTTGTGAGCCGTACATATAGTTACAAGCCAGTTATAAAGAGAAAAACCTACCGTGCTCGAGATCATAAGCGCATTACCCTAGAAGATTACGAGATCGAGTATTTAGAAACAGCCCTTGGTAACGGTATCGTTTTGCGATTCTAGTAGTAACTTTCTTAGCCCGCTGCCGGCGATTTGCTTTGTTTAGAATTTTTTAACTCTACTGATACAACAACAGCCCCAGAAGCTGTATACTAAGCATAAGCATGCGTAGATCAAAAGTACGTCCAGCGGAACGTGGTTTTACAATAGTAGAGTTACTGATAGCCTGCGTGGTTTTTCCTATTATTGTGGCAGGAGTTTCAGTTGCGGCTACTAGTTTAAGCAATATTTACCGAAAAGCCCGCCAACTTAACGAAATCTATGAGGTTATTAGCGCTTGCCCTGAGGTGGACAGGGCGCTTGAGTTTGACTCAGTATCCAGTTCTGCTAATTGTTATCCAAATAACTCATTCAAGACAGAAGATAGTAGTAACGGTACTATTAGCTATACGCCCACTTTAACAGTAACAAAGACCTCATCTCTATCGGCCAGCGACCCTTTGCAGACAGTATATGATTCAAAAGTGATTGATATATCGGTTGGCTATCCGGGCAATGCTTCGGCAGCACCAATCAAATTACGCCTCTTAATTACGCGCAATGGAATAGGACAGCTATGAGACAAAAAGGCTTTACTATTCCAGAACTTTTAATAGTTATGATCGTTACTTCCCTTTTTACTGGTACCATATTGTTTTTCACTTTTAACTACTGGCGCTTTGGATATTTAGTAGGTGCTAACCTGGGCACTTTTGTTACCAGGCTCAATGCGGCCGACTACTTGAGGGAGGCGATTGGTAGTTCAACCGGTTTTATAATTCAAAACAGCATACCCGATACTCATACAAACAACCCTGATACAACCATAGCCGGCAACCAATATTGGGTTCCAAGCCATGCTATACCGGGTAATCTTAGCGCAACAACTGCCGGTACAACCACGCCAGTTCTTTATTTTAAGCGCTACAGTCTCGATAGTAGTGGCAGCTTTATACTAAACGGTACAACTCCTTATGAAGACGAGTACGTTATGTATCTAAACGGCTCAACCCATCAATTGCTTATCCGAACTTTGGCAAATTTGAGCGCGACTGGCAATAAAGCAAAAACCAGTTGCCCGCCAGCCATTGCTACTACCGCTTGCCCTTCTGATAAAGTTATTGCCAGCGATCTGGCCTCTATAGATATCCGCTATTTTTCGCGCAGTGGTAATACTATTGACTGGACTTCGGTGTTTGATTCATCACTTAACACTTACGCGGGGCCTGATCAGCCGGTAGTCGAAGTGCTTGAGCTAACTCTTAACATAAGTAAAAAAGCTGTTTTCCAGAAAAGTAATACAACTTCAAGTAGTACGGTTATTCGTATTGCTCTAAGGAACGCCTAAAAAGATGTCAAAAAATACTAATCAGCAAAAAGGTTCAATCTTAGTCTCTATTCTGATTGTTACACTGTTTATCACTACAATCTTGTACAGCTTAATGGTTTTAGCTAATTCGAATCTTATTTTGGCCCGTAAACGAATAATTTCTCTTCAAGCCCAGTATGCGGCCGAAACCGGCGCCGATACAGCCATAGCTACTTTAAATAGTGGTAATACAACCTATACCGGCACAACCAGTGAAGTCGTTATCCTAACTTCACAACTTTATAAAGCGGCATATACTGTCACGGTTGCCGCTGGATCAACTAGTAAGGAAAAAGTTATAACGGCCGAGGGTCGCGTCTATGCTCCGGCTACCGTCAGCACACCGACTTATATTCGTCGAATCGAAGTTACTACCCAGCGTAGCTCGACCACTTCATCGACCTCAATATTGAGCCGCAACATTATAGATATTCAAAGTGGAGTAAAAAATATTTTCGGTAAAGATGTCTATGTAAATGGTTACATAAACATGAATAAAAACACCACCAACCTAATAGCTGAGAATATTATTGTGGGTGATAAAAACACCGGTGCTACAAACTGTTCAATTGGCGGAACAGGTAACTTGGTCAAGCCGACATCGTTTACAACGCCAGGACAAACAAAAACCAATATTACGACTGCCTACAATAACTGTATTAACCCTCCAGGCAATACCAGCAACAGCGATTTTAATGTGTTAACCAATCAATCTAGTATTTCAAAAGTCCAATCCACCAGTATTTCTTGGACGCAATATATGGATAACAGCTATCAGAGTTCTCCTTCAGGTTGCGCAGATTGGACGAGCGGGTCTTTTCCTAGAGACATTCCTAGTACGGGTAATACTAAAAAAACTCACTACCCAGACAATGGCTCTGGTGTTAGTAGCTCCTGTGGAACTGCCGGAGATTTAAGTTTAGCAACCGGCCAATATAATATTAGGGATAATGTTCATTTAAGAGCCAATTTATGTGCTGCTTCTGCCTGCACCCCGACATTTTATAACCCAGATTCCGGAGCTGCAGGTATTAAATTTGTTTTTATTGAGGGCTCGGTTAACTTTGATTCTTTGCAAACCGCATCTGGTAGCGGGCCAATTGTTTTTGTAGTTTCTGGCGCAGACCCAGCTTCTATGACGTCTATTTGTCCGCTAGGTGGCGCTGTGTATTTGGGCAATAACGGTAATACATCAGCTCCGGCGGTGTATTTTGTGGCTACTAATGGCTTATGCTTTGATAAAACGAAATATAGCACTCAGCCAGCTATTGGAGGGGTTTCGGCCAAGAATATATATATTTCTACCAATCCTGGCTCGCCTTTTGACCTTTATATGGATCCGGCTTTCCCGGTTGATTCAATCCCCGTTGATTTATCGTGGCGCGCTGTTCGCTACCGTCGCCTGTAACTAAGAGGCACCTAAAACGATTGCTTTTTTATAGGTACTGACCTAAATTGAGCAGACAGTCATGAATAACAGCGGTGTAAAAATTCCGGCGGAATATATAGTACCTCTCAATATGAATGGGCTTAGGGGCCGTATGCTTAAAGTTCCGGCCAACCAAAACAAGAAACGTGAGTTTTTAGTGGTGTACGGACATCATACTTCTTTGGAACGTATGTACGGTTTCGCCGATTTCTTGAGGGATTATGGCAGCGTAACCATACCTGATTTACCTGGTTTTGGCGGTATGGACAGTTTTTATAAGATCCACGAAAAGCCAGACCTTGATACTCTGGCCGACTATTTGGCTTCTTTTATCAAGCTTAGATTTCGTAATAAGCAAGTTACAATTGTTGGATTCTCAACTGGATTTTTAATTGTTACTCGAATGCTCCAGCGTTATCCAAAGCTTTGTGATCAAGTTGATATTCTAGTCAGTTTAGCCGGATTCGCCAGCCACGAAGATTTTGTTTTTAGTAAGACGCGCAAACGCTTTTATCGACACGTCCCGCGGCTGTTTGAAAGGCGTTTAACGGCTGTTTTCTTCAGAAATGTCTTACTTCACCCTACTCTTTTAAAACTTTTTTATAAACATACGTATAATGCTCGTGAAAAATTTGATGGTTTGGACGACTCTAACATCGGATCTATGACTAAATTTGAAATACAATTGTGGCGAACTAACGACGTTCGAACCTATATGAAAACCACTCGCGAGATGTTTAATGCTGATAACACCAAGCAAAAAGTTCCCTTGAATGTTTGGCAAGTTGCTATACCGGCCGATAAATACTTTGACGAAAAACGTACCGAGAAACATCTAAAGATGATCTTTAAAAAAGTGACTGTAGTTAAGGCTGATCAAAAACGACACATGCCAATAGTATTAGCAGACAAATCAGCTGCCGCCCCTTATTTCCCGCCTAAATTACTCCAGGCCTTCCGTAGGCAGCCGAAACACTAGTGGAGATTTAAGTCCGGGAACTGCTATACTTAGAGTTAATTGTTAGTGCCAGTACCGGTGCCGAAAAAGGGTGCCTAACCGACAAATGAAGCAATCACTTTTTTCAAACGACCCAATGTATAAGCCCTATATCTATAAAGGCTTAAAAGGGCGTTATGTGCATTTTGAAGCCACTTCTAAAAATGCTCGACGAACATTTGTCATTGTTTATGGCCAGCATGCCACGCTTGAGAGGATTGAGCCAATTTTAAGAGCCATAACAAGATATGGCGATGTCTACGCAGTAGACAACCCGGGCTTTGGCGGCATGGATGCCGCCTACAAAATAAAAGAGTACCCGGACTTAAAGTTTTACTCGGGACATTTGGAGCATTTTATCTCCGAATATATACCAAAGGATCGTCAATTGACTCTGATGGGCATTTCCTACGGTTTTCAGATTATTACATCAATGCTGGGCAACAATAAACAACTTTGCAAACGAGTTGAACTAGCTATAAGTTTTGTAGGCTTTGTCAGTTATGACGACTTCAGTATGCCCCTGTCCTACACCATATTTCTGAAATATTTTATGTCTAACGTTGGGCGAACGCGCTTTGGTGCTTTTTTATTTAAGATAACGATTCGCCCGGCCCTACTTAAGTTTGCTTACTTTTTGGCTCGTCCAACAGATGTGAAGTACAAGTCACTGAGTAAAACTGAGGCCCAGACTTATGTGGCCAAACAAACTTGGTTGTGGATGGCAAATGATCATCGAACTCATTCGGCTACAGCCTATGATTTTTGGTATAAGAATAATTTAACTTCACTTAGAATCCCGGTCGACGGAATACATATTTGTGTACCAAACGACCATTTGTTCAAAAATAGTATTATTAGCTCAGAACTTAATCAAATGTACCAAACAATGACCACATTAAATCTTAATCTGGATAATCATGCGCCACTTGATGTCGATACGCCACGTAAGGTGTATGCGCTATTTCCTGCTACACTAAAAGCAATGCTCGTAGAGTCAAAAAATAAGACGGCAGTACTATGAGGACGGATACATTATGAAAATTGGCATTGTCTGCCCATACGATTTCTTTCGGCACGGAGCCGTTCAAAAGCTGCTGCAAACGCTTGATGGTGAACTAACTGCTCGCGGCTATGATGTAAGAATTATTACACCCCGTCCCCGTTCATATAAGGGTGAAGTGCCTGAAAGAATGATCTTTGTGGGCCAATCCGCCAAGTGGAATACGCCGCTTAATACCACTAACGAGTTTGGTATGACACTGGAGCTTGCTGAGCTTGAAGAGATGCTCAAGACTGAGCATTTTGACCTGCTAAATGTGCACGAGCCAGAGATACCAATATTGGGTGCACAAATAGCATCGCGGGCAAACTGCCCAATTGTGGCTACTTTTCATGCCACAGTACCAGAGACGGCCGTTGGTAAAACCATCGAACTTCTACGCATTCCCTATGCTCGCTCAATATTCAAAAATCTAGCCTTTATGACGGCAGTTTCTGATAGTGCCGCAAGATTTGTCAGGGAGTGGTCTAAGCTACCAGTCGAAATTGTTCCAAATTATATCGACATCCCCCTTTACCGTACCGTTCCAAAGGGCGTAAAGCGCACAGATAACACCATTTTATATATTGGCCGGCTAGAAAAACGCAAAGGTGTTAAATACTTGCTACAGGCTTTTTCAGAGATGGCTCAACACGACAAAACCGTCAAGTTGGTGATAGCTGGTGAAGGTGCCGAGAGAGAAAAGCTGGAGATGTGGGTAGAAAATAACGAAGTTCCAAGGGTTAAGTTTTTGGGTGCTGTCACCGAAGAAGCTAAACGTAAACTGCTTCACGAAGCGGCTTTGTTTTGTTCGCCGGCAATTTACGGAGAAAGTTTTGGGATAGTACTACTAGAGGCGATGGCGGCGGGTGTGCCGACTGTGGCCGGTGATAACCCCGGCTATGCCTGTGTTATGAGAGACCGCGGGCTGCTTTCTTTGGTTAACGTCAAGGATACTACCGAATTTGCTCGGCGCCTGGAACTGATGCTGCATGACCAAGCCATGCGTAACCTTTGGCTAGATTGGGCGAAAGAAGAGATCAAACTATATGACTTAAAAGTCGTTATAGATCAGTACGTAGCGGTCTATAAAAAAGCCGTGAAGGTAAAAAAACTGAAAAGAGTTTCGGGATGAAAGTAGCTTTAGTTCTGGATGACACACTCGATAAACCAGATGGAGTACAGGCGGCGATAGTAACGATTGGCAATTGGTTAAGAAAGCAGGGTCATGTTGTCCACTACATCGTGGCCGAAACTACTCGCAAAGATATACCGAACGTCCATAGTATGGGGCGGTTTATAACCCTAAAGTTTAATAAAAACACCGTAAGAATGGTCTTGCCCGCCAGTCGTAAATCGGTGAAGACCCTACTAGAACACGAACAGTTTGATGTTATCCATGTCATGATGCCTTATAGCCCGTTTATGGGAAAAAAAGTAATTAAATATGCCGGGCCTAATGTTGCCGTAATTGGTACGTTTCATACATTCCCCGCTTCAAAGATTCTATTTTATGCCAACCATTTACTGAGCTATTGGTTGGGTAGCAGCTTAAAACGTTTTGACACGGTGCTTGGTCTGTCCGAACCGGTTATTCACTTTGCTCGCAAGGCTTATGACATGAACGCTACCTACTTGCCCAACCCAGTTGATATGGATGAATTTAGAAGCGGCAAACACAGTAGCGAATATCGTCGTGATAAGTTAAATATAATGTTCCTGGGGCGCTTAGTCGAGCGCAAAGGCATTATGGAGTTAATCAAAGCCTATAACGGGCTAGAAGACGAAGTCGCCAAAGGCACCAGGCTCGTTATTGGCGGCAAAGGTAACTTGATGCAAAAAGCCAAACGCTTGGTTCATTCCGATCGAGACGTAAGCTTTGCTGGTTTTATTAGCGAAAAAAGTAAGGCTGATTTTTTGGCTAGTGCTGATATCGCCGTCTTCCCTTCTACGTCGGGCGAGGCCTTCGGTATAGTGCTGATAGAAGCTATGGCTGCTGGTTCGGGTGTAGTGATCGGTGGTAATAACCCAGGCTATAAAAGCGTTTTAGGGAGTCAACCATATCTGTTATTTAACCCAAAAGATACAGCAGCTTTTTCGGAACACTTAAAAACTTTTATTCAGGACGAACGACTTCGAAAAAAAATGCACGATTGGCAAGAGGAAGCGGTAAAACAGTACGATATATCAGTTGTCGGGGCTGAACTAGTAAAAATATATGCCGAATGCTTGCGCGGACGAGCGGATGTGAAATAATGGAGACAATATGCTAGGCTTAAGCCGCACTCAAAAAAATGAAGTTGTACGTGTGACTATTTCTAATCGTACTGTTCTAAGAGTTCTAGCTTTGGTAATCGGGTCATATCTTTTGATAGTAGCGGCCGGAAAAGCTTCGCACGCCCTAACGTTGATATTTATCGCTTTCTTCTTGAGCTTAGCTCTAAACACACCCGTACATGCCTTAGCCGAAAGACTACCCGGCAAACGACGCGGCAATCGCACCCTGGCCACAACGGTATCTTTCTTGGTTATTATCGGTCTTTTGGCTGGTTTTATAGCCAGTATTGTGCCACCTTTAGTCAAACAGACGACTAGTTTTATTAATGAAGCTCCCACCTTGGTAGAGCAACTTCGTAGTCAAGATAGCAGCACCGGCAAGTTTGTCCGCGATCATCACTTGCAAAATCAGGTAGACAAGCTTTCAGGCCAGCTTTCCGGCAGACTAAAAAACATTAGCGGCTCAGCTTTTTCTACCATAACCAGAATAGGCAGCAACATTTTCTCTATGCTTACAGTTCTAGTCTTAACATTTATGATGCTAATTGAAGGCCCGCGCTGGTTAAGCTTTGCTAGGCGCTTACTGCCTGACGAAAAAGAACCTCATTTTGAGAAGTTAGCCAGTAGTATGTACAAAGTAGTTCGTGGCTATGTTAACGGCCAGGTACTTTTGGCTACGATTGCAGCGTTACTAATAGTTGTGCCTCTGTTTCTGCTTCATGTCAGCTACCCAATTGCTCTGATGGTGATAATTTTTGTCTGTGGGCTTATTCCTCTTGTGGGTCATACTATTGGCGCGATCATTGTTAGTACTGTAGCTTTGTTCCATTCACCAGTAACCGCTCTGATTGTTTTGATTTATTACATTACCTACCAACAAATCGAGAATTACGCTATTCAGCCACGTATTCAAGCTAATTCAACCGACATGTCACCGATGTTGGTATTTATGTCAGTTATCATCGGAGTTAGCTTCAGTGGCCTTTTGGGCGGTCTTGTGGCCATTCCTGTGGCGGGCTGCTTACGTATTTTAGTTCTGGACTACCTAAATCGTAAAAATTGGTTGGAGCCAGCCGAAGATCACAAAGTCCCAACTACTGTTGAACCGTCTAAGTAATACTAAAGTCGACGCCAAACAACACCGTTGGCTGTATCTTTTAGCTCTAGCCCCTGCTCTTCAAGATCGTCTCTTAGCTTATCAGATAGCGTGAAATCTTTATTTTCACGGGCTTTTTCACGATCTCTAATGACCTGCTTCTGTTCATCTGTTATATCGGGTCGTTTACTAAGCTCGAGTCCAAATACTTCATCCAAGAATGCCAAAGTTCCGTCGGTGTACTTTCCTTCCACTCCTGGAATTTGAATGTTGCTCATGTAACTAACAAGTTTACTAAGTGCTGCTAATGCCAAGGGAGTATTAAGGTCGTTCTGAAGCGCTTCTTTAATCTCCTTTTTTGTACTTCCAAAAAGCTCATCTAGCTCGTCTGGCATAACATCAGTTGTTGTTTGGTGTCTTAAGTCTGCCCATGCACGCAGTTCGTTTAGTCTGTTCTGGGCAGCCTCCAGGCTTTCCCAGGTAAAGTTAGCCTCTGAGCGGTAGTGGGCTTGCAAAACTAGCAGACGAAAGGCCAACGGCTCAAAGCCTTTTTTTATAATATCTTCAAGTGTGTAAAAGTTCTTTAATGATTTACTCATTTTCTTGCCATCGATATAAAGGTGGCCATTGTGAACAAAGGACGATGCCATAAGTGGGTCTTCGGTTAAGGCCGTGCTCTGAGCAATTTCGTTTTCGTGGTGCGGAAAAATCAAATCGATTCCGCCGGTGTGAATATCAAATGGTTGGCCTAAGGCGCCGGCACTCATGGCCGAACATTCTATGTGCCAGCCCGGCCGACCGTCCAGTTTTTTGCCATCCAGCTCAAATTCCCAGGCTGGTTCATCGTCTTTTTTAGTTTTCCATAATGCAAAATCGTGGGCCGATTCTTTGTCGTATTCATCGTTTTGAATTCGTGACTCGGCAGTG
>Ga0163163_10000668_pt1 | contig 29354 bp, 24 predicted proteins | sample S65metaG_FD_119766 | JGI IMG/M metagenome (GOLD analysis project Ga0163163, IMG submission 119766) | Switchgrass rhizosphere microbial communities from Kellogg Biological Station, Michigan, USA - S6-5 metaG | ecosystem: Host-associated > Plants > Roots > Rhizosphere > Soil | place: USA... | reverse complement strand
GCATGCGATTGCAAAAATTGCGTACAATTTTTTCATGAGTTTCCATTTAGTTTGAAGAATAGCGAACCAAGCCTCAGGGGGGTGGGGTGGAATGAAAATGATGGGGTAGTAAATTCCTGTTACTTACAGACGGGTACCAAACTGTGGATAATGGAAACAGCGAGCTTGTCAGTCGGGGGGTTCTAGGCGAGGATAGATTGCTAATGTAAAGGTATAGACGAATGTTTCAGAAAAACAATATTCTCAAAAATATTTTAGCGCAGTCGGTCGAGACTTTTGATCAGCTTTTCATCTCTTCGGATACCCCTGTACGCTAGAAAGAGTAGAATTACCATCAGGATGGGTAAAATGGCGCCGATGAGCCAGAAGTTTTGGGTGAATGTAACACCCTTTTCCTGCTGTGCAGATTTGAAGGATTCAACCATAAAGTACTCCAATGGCACAATGATGAGGGTGAGCAGGAAAGCTAACAATGTCAATTGTTTCTGAAGCTTCCGGTTCTTAAACAGGAAAATCGCTGTGAATGAAAGCAGGCACGCAATTACGATAAGCGCAAACAGGATCAGGCTTTGCGGGCCCAGGAACTCTTGTACGGTGCCGTTTGCCTGAACACCTTTCCAGAGTGGCAATTTGTAAGTCATGAAACCGGCGACGCCGGCAAGTGCCAGCCAAAGTGTTTGAATGCGCTGAATCATAGTTCGATAAATTGATACCTTAAAAGTAATCAGGAATCGGGAAATAAAGACAAAAGCCTCCCGCACAATACTGTGGGAAGCTTTTGTAATGGTAAGGTAAGCGGGGAAGAATTTAGGGTTATTTAGCTTTTGACAGTGTTTCAAGTGTTGTCATTTCACCGTCCAGCACTTTCACGCGAATAAAGCTGCGGCTGTCTTCCAATACAACGATGTAGGCTTTTTTGTCTCCCACAGAAACTTCAGTTACACCAAAAATGGAGTAGTCATAATATTGGCTTTTCACAATGTGGCGAACATCCTGGGGAAGTTCGGATTCACCATAGTAACGAATGGTGCTATGCCATTGGCCTTTCTTGTTGTAATTCACGCGGCTTTGAATTCCGCCCTTGGTGAATGAGGCAGTGTAACCTTCATTACTTTCAGTCCAGATCGCTGATGCATCGGCAAAGTCCTTGTTGAAGCTTTTTACGGCTTTCGCTGTGAATTTGTTTGCGCTCAGATCAGCTGATGCGAAGTTTCCTCCGTTCAGAATAAAGGGATGAAGATCTGCTGCTACAGTTGGAAAATAGCTTGACACGAAGAGTGCCTTATTAAACGACGCGGGTTGAAACGAATTACCCTGGGCATTGAGCCCGCTTACGGCTGCCAGTGCCAATATGCATCCGGCGAGTCTTTTCAGAAGAAGCTTGTTCATTTTAAAAGGTTTAATGGTTAAAATTTTTTGTCAACAATAATCCGGATACAGAGTGGCTTTCGAGGAGGCCTTTGTTATATTAGTGGAGTGGAGCAGTCGCTTTTGAAGCAGTAGGTCGTGTACATCATTTCGAAATATGCGGTGCTGATTATTTGTCGTAATTAGAGAGACGAAGGAAACAAGGCTTAATATTTTTTTTTACTCTTATTATTTGCTATATTTCAATAAGGGCAACCCATATGAGTTCTGCCAATACGTCCACTACAATTCCAGACGAGACCATTATCCAGAATCTTTTGCAGACTGGTTCAGCGCGAAGAAGAGGAGAAGAAGACTTATTTAACCGTTACTCCTATTTTATAAAGGAGGGCATCCACAAGTACTCACTTACCCAGGAAGACGCCTTTGATGCCTATTCAGACACCATCTTATCTGCCATCGATCGAATCGTGAAAGGAACGTTTGAAGGCCGTGCCGCACTTAAAACCTACCTATACCAAATTTTTCATAACAAATGTGTTGACCTCATCCGGAAAAATGCGACTAATAAGAATACAGTGCATAGGACACAAGAGGTTACGGATATGATCTTTCATTTATCAGACGCATCTAAGTCGATTGTTCAGCAGTTGATCGATCGTTCGGACTGGGATCTTTTGAGACGGAAATTGAATGAGATTGGACAGAATTGCAAAGAATTATTAATGTTCTCGGCAGACGGATATAGTGACAGGGAAATTGTGGAGCTGATGACTTATAAAACCGCGGATGTGGTAAAAACAACAAGGTTGAGATGCCTTGAAAAATTACGCCAATTATATAAAAACAACCCCTAATCATCTTTTTATGCATAGCCTGGAATATATCGATGGTTATTTCAAAGGTGAATTCTCACCAAAAGAAAAAACGGAATTTGAAAGGAAGCTTACAGAAGATCCCAACTTCGCTGATGATGTGGCTTTCTATATCAGTACGCGCCAGGTTAGCAAGGATCTTGTCATTGAGGAGAAAAAAAACAATTTCAGGAAAATCTATGCGGATTATGATAAGGAGACGAAGGTGATTCCCATGCGAAGGATTTGGTCTTACAGCGTGGCTGCTGCCGTTTTTGCGGCGCTTATTTTTAGTTGGTTTATGTTTATGAAGCCACCAACTCCTTCACAATTGGCAGACCATTATATAAAGACTAATCTTGCACACCTGCAGGTTAACATGGGCGGCGGACAAGACAGTTTACAAACGGCCATTGGTCTGTATAATGAAGGTAAATACAGTGCGAGCCTGCCCGTCTTTGAGGCCATCCTGAACACACAGCCAGACAACAGCAGGGCTTTGGAATATGCCGGAATTGCTGCTATTCAAATTGGTGAATACGACAAGGCTATCCAATATTTCAGCCGACTTGAATCCCTCCCTCTTGCATATAATCCGGGGGCATTTTATCATGCACTCACACTTATGAAACGAAATGCCCCAGGTGATGCTGCCGAGGCAAAAAAATACCTTGAGAAAGTGGCAAATGAGGGACTGGAGCACAAAGAAGATGTGCCGACTTTGCTAAGGCGATTGTAGGCCAGGTAAGCTCGCGACTCTAAACTTCACAATATGAATCCCTCGAATTCCCGCTTTGGAGTATTGTTCCAATGCGTAACAGGCCTGCTTTTAATGGCCTTCATTTCAATCAATTTTTCGTCATGTAAGCCTTCTGCCAACCAGTCGAATGCCTATTCGTCTGGCGGGGACACATCGGTTCTACTCGATTGGAACATCAATTTTGGTCCTGGCTATGACGCCCACGGCCGGGACACGATGCGCCAGGCGTATGAAAACTGGGTGAATCACTACATTGATAGTGCTTCTTCGCAAAGCACACCGCGTACCATCCGCTGGACGTTTTGCCCTTGTGACAGCGGCCTTGCCAACATTTACGTAACAATCGGAGCTGCCGGGGGATCAATCCCACCTCCGCCACCAAACCCTCCGCCCGGTCCGACGGGAGATTATGCACTTTCAAACAACCTTCCGGTTTCAATCCCCGAAGCATTGCAAGAAGGAAAGTATAATGACTCTGCGAAATATACAGTTCCGGGAGATCCCAAATCAGACACAACGGTACTGGCGGTTATTGACACCGGATTAGACACGACAGCCTTTAAGGGTAAGTCACCCGAGATGATCTGGGCTAACAATATGCTTTGGATGGATCGCGACGGTCCTACGCTGTTCGACGTTATTCCTGGAGATCCCACCACAACATTGAATGATGAAAATCACGTCAAGCATGGCACAGCTGCCACCGCATTTGCGCTTCTTCAATTCAGAGAACACCGGAAGCCGAAGGTCATGACGATAAAATCATTTGATCAACATGGAAAAGGCAGCGTTTATACGGTAAGCTGCGCAATGAGTTATGCCATACAAAAAAATGTGAAAGCTATCAATGCAAGTTGGGGCTACGATAGCGATGTACCTGATACTATCCTGGCCGCATATTTTAAACTTGCGAATCAGAGAAATATTGCTGTATTTGTTGCAGCAGGCAATGATCCGCATCTACCGCACACCAGCCCTTACAATAAAGACACCGTAGTATTGGCAAATGAATTAAAGGAGCGTCATTTATTCTTCCCTGCCTGTTTTTCAGACCGAATGAAAAATGTGGTAACTGTTACTGGTCTTAACAAGACTGATTCAGGAATTAGGCCTTGCCAATACCAATATTATTCTAACGCCTACGTTAATCTAGGGGTACTAAATACCAATGACTGTTGTGTATATTATCTTCCATTCTTAGGTAGCGCGGTCGAAGGGACTTCTTTCGCGACTCCAGTGGCAACAGGTGCTGTTATGCAGTTATTCATGCGACCACCACCAGGAATGGCCTTGAATTTGCAGGACACGATAAACCAGAAACTGTTTCATTACAATGAACCATTTTACAACAAGAATGGCAAAGTCATCAAATTTCAAAACAACTTTTTACCATCACCATAAGCAGGATTCTGACAAATAGAAGCTTTTTAGTTGCCTTATTGCTTCACATGGCAACTGTTCTGTCCGGTCAATGCCCGGACAGAACAGTTATGTGGGAAAGGATCAACTATTTACGAGATCAGGGCATTTCGGCCGATGAGCAACTAAAGGAACTCAATGACTTTAAGACGCAAATGAAGTCATGCATACAACCAGGCGACACGTTATATGCTTACTTGCTCCAACGTCTAGGCGTACAGTATTATCGGATTGCTGATTATTCCAATGCAATTCAAATTACCAGGAGTGCCATTGACATGCTGAATTCAGGTAAAGGCAATAATCCTGCGCGGTATAGGCGACTTGTGGATTGTTATGCCAATTTGACTTACTATTTTGGCGCGCTTGGGTTGAAACAGGAGAAACAAAAATTTGCTGACAGTTGCATTTCGATTGCAATTGAACAAAAGATCGTCAACGAGTCTGTGTTGGATGTAATCGAAGCAAGAACAGCTGAGCTCCTGCAGGTAGGTGATTATGACCATTGCATTCAAATTGCAAAAATGGGGGCTGCGATGGCCGAGGATGCGGGCTTCACTGGTTCGTACGCCTATAAGCGGATCAATGTAATTAAAATCAACGCACTAATTGAACTTGACAATCTCGATGAGGCCCAGGCTGAGCTCAGCAAAAAGATTCAGTCTTTCGAGCAGATGAGAGATACGCCTTACCTTGGTATATCATACATTCAGCAGGGTAACATTATGCGAAAAAAGGGGAATTTTTCGCGGGCCCTCGATTTCTACAATACGTCATATGTTTACAACAGGGCTGCGAACAATTTCACCGGTTGTGCCTCTTCCCTCAACAGCATAGGATATGTGTACAGCGATAAGCTGCATGATTATAAGTCGGCCATACTGTACTTTCAACTCGCGTTACGCTACAATGTTCCATCCGAATCGCTAAGCATCCTTGATAATGTGGCAAACCTGTACGCGTCTACAAATGAATATGATTCAAGCCTGCATTATTTCAACCGTGCCCTGGAAACGGCTTTGCCAGGGTTGTCTGAACGCAATTTGTTGGACAGCCTTGACCGGCTGCTTCGTGTGAATCTCGCCGAATATGTGATCACACTTTGTCTCGACAAGGCCGATGTTTGGATGAGGTGGTACCAGTCAAACAGCAGGAAAGAATATCTTGATAGTGCATTGGATATTTTCCACAGGACTGACCTGGCCCTTGACATTATGCGCCGGAATTATGCCGGAAATATTTCCAAATTGTTTTGGCGAAGCAATACGCGTCGACTTTATGAACATGCAATAGAGGCCGCGCAATTGTCGGCAAATCTTGAAGCTGCCTTTTATTATTTCGAAAAAAGCAGGGCGGCGCTACTGAACGAGGCGCTTGTTGACCGGCGCTGGTTGGGTGCTGAAAATATCGCAAAAGAATCGACACTTAAAAGACAGCTGCTTTACTTGCAGCGTAGTCTTGCAGTCATTCCCGACTCACAACAACGGTATAAGGCTATTCAACAGGAAATCTATTCGAAGAATCAGGAACTGGTGCAATTACAGCGAGATATAAAGGAAAAGAACCCCATTTTTTATAAGAACTTTCTGGACACTTCCATGGTGCACATGCAGGCTTTACAGGGTATGTTGCAAGACCAGAATCAATGGATCGTAGAAATCTTTACAGGCGACAGCGCCATGTATATCCTAACGATAACGCGTACCAGCGGCTGGATAAAAAAGCTCGATAAGAAAACGTTTGACCGGTTAGCTCTCGCCTATATTGCTTACCTGGAAAACCCGGCCGCAATGAATGGTCATTTTCAGGATTTCCAGGAAACGAGTGGACATTTGTTCCGGCTCATTTTTGGCCAGGGTGCGCTTCCCACCGGCAGGATGATCGTTTCTCAGGACGCTAATTTCTTCCCTTTCGAAGCTTTGGTCAGTAGTGCAGGTGTATCTGGCCCCCATTACCTCGTTGAGGATTATCCGATGAGTTATACCTATTCGGCGCGATACCTGATGAGTAACATGGCCTCCGGTTCAAAATCGGAAGGCGAACAATTTCTCGGTATGGCACCTGTGCAATTCGGTTCCCAAAAACTCGCCGACCTTACTGCCAGTGATGAATCGTTAAAGAGACTCGGAAAGTTCTTTGGCGATGCTAACCTTATGATGGGACCTAAAGCTACGCGAGACAAATTCATGGACCAGTTTTACCGTTACAATATCATTCAATTGTATACACACGGAGCGGACAGTGGAGCGACAGGTGAGCCTGTGATTTACTTTGCGGATTCCGCGCTTTATCTGTCCGATTTGATAGGAGATGCAAAACCACTTACCAAATTGATTGTGCTGTCGGCCTGCGAAACCGGTACAGGAAAATTGTACAGGGGTGAAGGCGTATTTAGTTTCAACCGTGGATTCGCAGCGCTCGGTATTCCTTCTTCGATTACAAACTTGTGGTCTGTCAGCAATGAGGCCACTTACAAAATCACAGAACTATTCTACCAGTATATAGCAAAGGGCGTCCCCACAGACCTTGCGCTGCAAAAAGCAAAGCAAGACTATCTGCATTCTGCTAACGGGGAAATGAAATTACCCAACTTCTGGGCTGCGCCGATCCTTGTTGGAAATGTTCATGAGTTTAAAATTGAACGTGGTTTGAACTGGCAGATCATTGCCCTGGCGGCTGGCCTGCCTCTATTATTGGTGGCAGGAATTGCATGGTATACGAGGAGGAGGAGATCCCTAACCTAGCATTCGTCGGCTTTTTCTTTGATTTGCGCGGGAATTTGTTTATTTTTCTTAGAGATCATTTGCCTCACGACTACTGAAGACTTCAGTTCCTTATCTAGCCCATTTTCGAGTAATCCCTTACCGGGGCCAATCTTCTAAGAGTTTCCAATCTTTTGTTACCCTGGAACGGGTTTAATTCGACTCATGTTTGTTGACTCTTGGCTGGCCTATGCTCATGCTAAGCCGGTAATTCTTTCACTTCAAATGCACTGCTATGCCAAAGACTGAAGTATGGTTCCAGGATGATTTGGACATCCTGTTCGCCACGACCCAACCAGAATTGGTCGCAAAAAAGAAAGAAGTTGAGGATCTCTACATCCAAGAATTGAGGAAAGCAGGATTCAAGAAATTAAAACCAAAATTTGATTGGGACGATCCTGTAGGAAATGTTATTCATGTTACAGCAACGTATGATGGGGATGATCCTGAGACCGCGGGTATCAGATCACCCATAAAACCACCACCACCGCCACCCCCGAAGCCAACCTTGTGAATCATGAGAGGTTTGGCCATCGTTTGTGGCGTTGATCCGTACCCTGTCAATTGTTATTTCAAACTCTAAATACTTTACCATGGCTTTAAAAACTCTGCCAAAAATCAGCGCAAACAAACCCGGCTTCACGCTTCCCTGGTTCGAGGCCGACATTCCCGTAACAATGGGACTTGACAACCTTTTGTTCCGGATGGGTAAGCTGCTCGTTGAATCTTATTACAATGGTTTTCTGAGAGCACAGAAAGGCTTTGAAGATCATGTGGCTGTCTATTTCTGGGGCGATATTGATGAAACCAAGAAAACAGTTCACCTTTCTGCCAGTGTTGGAATTGTGATCAACGAATTGAAGAATAAGAATGGGAAGATCAACCGCGCGAAATTGAATGGTGCGGAACGAATCAAGTTGCCTAATAAGGCCACTATTAAGGGCTTAACAATGCTCGACACCCATTCGCTAAGAAAAGACATATTTACCAATCCCAGCCATGTAGGTGGTATGGAAGTGCTTGACCTCGCACCCGTTAAGCCCCCAGCCCCAGGCAACCCACCCCCGCCCACGTTGTGATGAATGCATTGTAAGAGGCCGGTTTCGACTTTGAATGTAAAGCCGGCCTTTACATTAAAGCTATCTGGTCCATGAAAAGAATTGGCCGTAGATATTACGCTTTTCCACTTTTTTGCCTGGTCGTATTCTTAAATACAAAGGGACAATGTCCCTCTAAGGACAGTATCCGGTCCATGATTATGACCGCAAGTTATTCGGCAGCAGATCCAAACTCCAGGCTGCGGGCACTTCAATCCATTGAAGAAACAACTAAAAGCTGCGGATTTCAGAATGATTCGGTATATGCCCTTTTACTCCAGAGAATGGGCGTGCAATATTACTACCTGAAGCAATTTCAGAAAGCATCTTTTCTTATACTTTCCTCCGTGCATTTGAACAATTCCAGAAGGGCTGCAGTAAACCCTGCAAACAATATTCAGAATTACTACATTTTATCTGCAATCTATACTGCCACCAACGACATCAGAAACAAATCCACAACCGAAGACAGCCTCCTTTCAATTTCCTTCCGATTCCAAATCCTGGATGAGCGGCTGCTGAATGCTATCTATTCAAAAGCAGAAGAAAATTATGAAGCAGGTGATTATTATGGCTCTATGGATTTTGCCAGGCTTTATGAAAATTTAAACCAAAAGTTGTTAGGCGAAAGTGCAGCTGATCAAAAGCGAATGCTTGGAAACTCTTTTAGTGCGATGCATTGGATAATCAACTCACTGATAGCACTCAAATTTTATGACTCGGCAGAGACGATGTTGGCAGAAAAGCGGAAAATATATGAGCAGCAGTTCCGGGAATACCTTGGAATTTATTATCACCAATTTGCCGAATTATATATCGCAAAAGGGGATAAGACAAAGGCCCTTGAATATTATCAAAAGTCATTGGGAGGGTTTTTCTATAATGCTGACACGATTTCTATCCGCAAAACATTTAACAATATCGGGTTTCAGATTTACTCCGGCAGAAATAATGATCCCCGAAGGGCGATAGAATATTATCGTAAAGCTTTAACCTACGGACGATCTGCAAAAGACAGCTTAAGAGAAACGCGGCTTGAGTACTTCAATTTCACAACAAATATTGCGAAGGACTATGCTGAACTTTCAAATTACGACAGCTCGCTTGCATATATTGACAAAGCCATGCGTATATTTTGCGGCTCCTGCAAACTGGAAGATTTTACTGACAAGTTTGACGAAATGTTTTCCGAGACCGACATGATGCGCTATTTTCTTTCAATATATCCAATGTATGCAAATGTGTACAAGCAAAAATATTTACATACCGGGGCTATATCAGATCTTGAATTTGCGTTGAAAATTTATTCACTGGGGGATCAATTTTTGGAAAAGACAAAGCGAAAAAATGTTGAACAGGGATCGAAGTTATTCTGGAGAAGCTATAGTAGGGAGCTATACGAAAATGCGATCCATGCCTGTTGGTTAAAAAAGGACATTAATAAAGCATTTTATTTTTTTGAGCGTAGCAGGGCGGTGCTGCTTTTGGACCAATTGCGCAACCAAAAGAGAATGGGAGAGGCCGAGTTTCAGGAATGGAAAGAGCTAAGTACAACCATTCAACAACTGAAATCAAAGCGCAAGAATGTGAAAGGGGGGTTATCCATGGAAGAACAGGCTGACCTTATTCAGGCAAACGATCGGGCAGCGCGGCTGAATGCGGAGTTGAAAATGAAGAACCCTCTTTATGGACAGGACATGTCTGACACATTTGCGATTACCATTCGCAGTGCCCAGGATCTGTTGAAAGATTTTCAATCTGTGGTGGAGATATTTGAAGGGGAAAACGCGGTTTACGTCTTGGCGATTACCCCTTCTACCCATTTGTTGCGTAAAATTGAATCTCGTTCATTCACGGAGGCAAAACGCAAATACACAGATTTTCTCGCAACGGCAGAAATGATCAACAAAAATTTTATGGGCTTTCGGGAAAATTCCAGAAAATTGTACAATCTGCTTTTTGAATCAATACGATTGCCCGAGGGTAGAATGATTTTTTCGCCAGATGCCGATTACTTCCCTTTGGAATCGCTCCTGGTCAGTGATCAGGGACAGGAAGATTATTTCGTGTTACATCATGCTGTTACTTATGCGTACTCACTAAGCTTCTTTCGGAATTCATATGACAAGCTAAATAGCCAGGGTGGTAAACAGTTTATGGGCATGGCGCCCGTGAAGTTTCCATCGAATTTCAAATTGCCGGCGCTTTACGGTAGTGACGAGTCCATTAATTTTATTGCGGAAATGTACCAGGACTCGAAAGTATTTTCAAATGCAATGGCGTCCCGTAAAAACTTTATGAAAAATTTTTATGATTATCATATCATTCAACTTTACTCGCATGCCAGTGATAACAGTGATAGAAAGGAGCCTTTGATTTACTTCTCAGATTCCGCCCTTTATCTGTCAGAATTGATTGGAGAAAAAATTCCAGCAACCAGGCTGGTCGTTTTGTCGGCGTGTGAGACTGCCGGAGGGAAGCTTTACCTGGGTGAGGGAGTGTTCAATTTTAATCGCGCGTTTGCCTCATTGGGCGTACCATCCTGTGTTACGAACTTATGGGCGATCGACAATCAATCGACTTACCAGATCACAGAATTTTTTTATAAGAACCTTGCTACCGGTGATCCATTTGACGTTGCGCTTCAAAAAGCAAAAATCGATTTTCTCAGGAGTGCCAAAGGAGAAAAGAAATTGCCTTCTTATTGGGCTGCCCCGATTTTAGCCGGGAAAACAAATCAATTTGAACCTAAGACGGGATTGAGCAAGATTGCCCTGAGCTTGATGATCGGCTTACCCCTTGTAGCATTGCTGGTCTTACTCGGTTTATTTGTGAGAAGGAAAAACATTAACCCATCTCAGCATAAAGCGGGAATTGCTGCATAAATGCATTTACTTCTTTCCTCACTTTTTCAATGCACTTTTCGTCATCGGCGTTCATCAGCACCTGGTCAAGCTTTTCAACAATGAAGGGCATGTGAGATTCCTTCATACCACGTGTTGTTATGGCAGGCACACCTACGCGTATACCCGAAGTAATGAAAGCAGATTTGTCATCAAAGGGAACCATATTCTTATTCAGCGTGATATCAGCTTTCACCAGGACTTGCTCGGCCTTCTTGCCGGTGATGTTTTTGTTGCGCAGGTCAATCAACATCAGGTGATTGTCGGTACCATTGCTGATAATCTGGTAGCCTTTATCAACAAATGCTTTCGACATCGCCTGCGCATTGTTGATGATCTGCTTTGCATAAGCCGTGTAGTCGTCACTGAGTATTTCACCAAAAGAGATGGCTTTTGCGGCAATCACATGTTCCAGTGGACCGCCCTGTGTACCGGGGAAAACAGCCATGTCAACCAGGTTGCTCATCGGCCTGATATTACCCTTCACGTCCTTTAAACCAAAAGGATTGTCGAAATCCTTTTTCATCATGATGATTCCGCCGCGTGGTCCGCGCAATGTTTTATGTGTAGTGGAGGTTACAAAATGACAATGTTCGAATGGTGAGTTCAGTAAGCCCTTTGCAATCAATCCTGCCGGATGAGCAATGTCTGCCATTACCATCGCGCCTACCTCATCTGCAATTTTCCTGATTCTTGCATAATCCCAATCACGGCTATACGCAGATGCGCCGCAAATAATCAGCTTCGGCTTTTCTTTTTTGGCAACGGTTTCCATCATGTCGTAGTCAACGGTTCCCGTTTCCCTTTTCACGCCATAAAAATGGGGTTGGTAAAGTTTTCCGGAGAAATTCACGGCAGAGCCGTGCGTCAGGTGGCCACCCATGCTTAGATCAAGTCCGAGTATTTTATCGCCTGGTTGAAGTATGGCCAGCATTACGGCAGCATTGGCCTGGGCACCACTATGTGGTTGTACGTTCGCGTAATCGCAGCTAAAGATTTGTTTTAGCCTGTCAATGGCAAGTTGTTCAGTTTGATCAACGATTTCACAACCTGCATAATATCTGCGGCCAGGATAACCTTCCGCATATTTATTGGTCATTACATTTCCCATCGCCTGCATCACCTGCAGGGAGGTAAAATTCTCCGAAGCGATCAGTTCAACTCCATGGCGCTGGCGTTCCAACTCCTTTCTGATGAGGTCAAAAACAAGGGTGTCTTTTTGCATGGCGCAAAGTTAGGACCTGGAAGGCTAAAAGAGATCAGTGAATCGAGTTTGGTAAAAGATTTATTATTGATACTGAGTATCTTGTTAATTTCTTTGACTAAATCTTCGAGATCAATACCAGTTCTGTTCGAAAAAATGATCACGGCATATTGTTCCTCCGGAATTGTAAAAACGATCGCCCTGAATCCTCCATTTGAACCGGTATGATATACTGCCCGATGTGCATCGGCATCGCCTACAAACCACCCGAATCCGTAGCTCAGCCTTCGACCCAAATCAATTGGATGTTGAGGTGATCTCGCTTTTCCAACCCAGTCAGCTTTTAAAATGCCGGGGTTTTGCAAAGCCGTCAGCCATTTCAGGTAGTCATCAATCGAAGTGTACAAGCCACCGTCTCCCTGCGTTGTAAAAAATACACTTTCATTGGGTCCCAGGCGCTCAAATCCCTTATCAGTTTTTTCGTACCCGGTTGCTACTTCGGGCATGCCCCGATTCATATCGATGATGAATGACTGGTTCATTCCCAAGGGCTGGAAAATATTGGTTCGCATGAAATCTACATATGACCAGCCGCCGGTTTGGGCAATAATGAGCGACAACAGGCAGTAAGCAGTGTTGCTGTACCGATAACTTTCGCCAGGCTTAAAATAAAGGCTGTCGAGATTCTCAACAGCGCGCAACACGTCGCTGTCAATACCATGGCGAATACTTTTTGTATCTACAAAGGCATAGTGATCAACCATCCCTGAGCTATGCGTCATCAGGTTTCTGATGGTGATGTTATTTGCTTCCCTCGCCGGGAATTGCGGAAAGTATTTGCCCAGTTTGTCGTCCAGTGAAAGCTTACCTGCTGCCTCCAGCTGTAGCACGGCCATAGAGGTAAATTGCTTGGTGATGGATCCCACATTGAAAATTGTTTTCGATGAGATGGGTGTTTTCGAAGTGATATCGGTCACGCCATAACCTTTTGAAAAAATGAGCTTATTCTTTTGAATGATGGCAATTGCACAGCCGGGTTGGTCTGCTTCATACTTCTTTTTCATCAGGGCATCGATCGCCTTGAGTTGGTCCTGTGCGAAAAGGATGGAATACAATAGAATAAGCGGAAGAAGCAGCAAGCCTTTTTTCATGAAACTGGAGATGTAAAAAATTGACTGACCGCATGGTCGATATTAAATCCGGATCGGACCGAATATATAAAATAGACGGGAGAAGATAAAAATCACTACTTTCACGACTTGCAAAAGCAGTATTGGCTATCATGAAAGCGATTATCCCGGTCGCGGGTGCAGGCACGAAATTGCGCCCACATACTTACACGCAGCCAAAGGCTCTGATACCCCTTGCGGGCAAGACCATACTAAGTTTCATCGTTGATCAATTTGTTGAAGCGGGCATTAATGAGTTCGTGTTTATCATCGGTTACCTGGGTGATAAGATCCAGGACTATGTGCGGGAACATTACCCCCAGCTTACCTGTCACTTTGTGGTTCAAAATGATCGTGAAGGACTTGGACAGGCCATCTACCTCACCAAGGGCGTGGTAGGAAATGATGAAATATTTATTGTACTTGGAGATACGATTTGCGAATTTGATGTGAAGTCGGTTTTGGAAAATGAACATTCGCTGTTAGGCGTGAAGCGCGTTGACGATCCAAGAAATTTTGGTGTGGCGGAAATTGACGAGGATAGTAATATTATCCGTTTGGTGGAGAAGCCACATATTCCAAAATCGAATATGGCACTCGTAGGTTTGTACAAGATTAAGGAAACCGAGTTTCTTTTTGCCTGTCTGGAAAATAATTTGCGGGAGGGGATCAAAAGTTATAATGAATACAATTTGACGGATGCGTTGGAGTGCATGATCAAACATGGCGCAAAATTCAAGTCCTTCAAAGTACAGAACTGGTTTGACTGCGGTAGAAAGGAAACATTGCTGGAGAGCAATGCCACGCTGATGAAAAAGTTCGGCGGTAACATTGCACAGGAACATATATTCGAGAATACGATTATCATACCGCCGGTGAGCATCGCTTCCGGCTGCGAAATAAGAAATGCCATCATCGGTCCCAATGTGGCAATTGGCGAAAAAACTTCTGTGGTTTATTCCATCGTAAAAGATTCCATCATTGGCTCCTTTTCCAACCTGTATGACGTGGTCTTGTATGATTCGCTCATCGGCAGCGATACCGAGATCAAGGGCGAGACGAGGACTTTGAATATTGGGGATAATACCGAGATAGATCTCGGGTAGTCTATGGTTTTGAGTTTTGGGTTTAGAGTTAGTCTGCAATTCTTCCTAAATTCAACTCAAAACTCCAAACCATAAACTCCAAACTTCCCTTGGATTTCCAAAATGAAATAACAGACCTCTTCAAAATCAAAATCCCCCTCATCCAGGCGGGAATGGTATGGACCAGCGGCTGGCGACTCGCTTCGGCAGTAAGTAATGCGGGCGCACTTGGAATTATAGGCAGTGGCAGCATGTATCCGGAAGTTTTAAAAGAACATGTGCAAAAATGCAAGGCCGCAACCTCCGCTCCCTTCGCGGTGAACATACCCCTGATGTATCCCGACATCGACAAACTTATCAAGATCGTTGTTGACGAAAAAGTTCCAATCATTTTTACATCCGCTGGTAACCCCAAGGCATGGACGAACGTATTAAAGAAAGAGGGGATGATTGTAGTGCACGTGGTTGGCAGCAGCAAGTTCGCCATCAAATCAGAAGAAGCGGGATGCGATGCTGTGGTAGCCGAGGGCTTTGAGGCGGGAGGTCATAATGGCCGGGAGGAGACTACGAGCATGGTTCTCGTCCCGGCCGTGGCCAAAGCGGTAAATATTCCGGTGATCGCCGCCGGAGGTTTCGCCACTGGCAGGCAAATGTTGGCGGCCATGGTTTTGGGAGCGAAAGGAGTGCAAATGGGAAGCCGTTTTGTGGCAAGCATCGAGGCTTCTTCCCACGTTAGCTTTAAAAATGCCGTCATCAATGCAACAGAGGGAGACACTCAGTTGTCTTTAAAGAAGTTGGTGCCCGTACGATTAATGAAAAATGCCTTCTTCAAACAGGTTTCGGACGCCGAGGAAAGGGGTGCAGACAAGGAGGAATTGTTGAAGTTGCTGGGGAGGGCCAGGGCAAAAAAAGGAATGTTTGAAGGCGACCTGGATGAAGGGGAGTTGGAAATTGGCCAGGTTTCCGCGCTATTGGACAATATTTTACCCGCTGAAACGATTGTAAAAAATATTTGGGCGGAATTTATGGAAGCTTTAAAAAATCCGCTCTTATAATATAACTTTATCGTTGATAAACGACCCTGGGTTTGGCTCTGAATACCTAAACTGATTAAAACCTGGTCAAATGTTAATCAAACGACTGTTAACCTGTGCAGCCATCCTGAGTATCTCGATTGCGGCAAAGGCATCTGACGAAGTTGAAGTGGCCGGACGAGTGATAGATGCCGATACCAAAAAACCGATCAAGGAAGTAGTGATCACCGCACTGCACACGGTAACCAAGGAACAAAGCATTGTCACCTTAACCGGGGGCACGTATGCTTTTGGAGAACTAAAGCCTGGCACTTATAAGATCACATTTCAGGCAGAGGGCTATAAGAAGATCGTAAAAGAAAAGATTGTTGTCAAGCCCAACTCAACCGTCTTGATGAATGTTGAGATGATGGCCGATGATGACATTGAACATGGTCTGCTTTACCGCGCTTTAATGGATAATTAAAAAATTATCCTCAACATAAAAATCCCGTCTCACACAGTACTGTGGGGACGGGATTTTCTTTTTAAAAGATATTGATCAGTTTCTCCTGAAAGCCCACCTGCCCAGCTCACGAAAGTTTACTTTCTTACCATAAAGCAGGATGCCTGTTCTGTAAATCTTCGCACTCATCCAGGTGGTGAAAAGAAATCCGAGGAATAACAAGATCATCGATAGTGCCAGTTGCCAGTAAGGAACCGTGCCTGGCACGCCATAGGGAATGCGCGCCATCATCACAATGGGTGAACTAAACGGAATAATGCTTCCCCAAACCGCGGCCGGACTGTTGGGAGTGGAAGCAGCGATGCTCATCACTACAAATGAAAGTATGATCGGCATGGTAATCGGTAACATCAGCGCCTGTGCTTCCTGGGGATCTTCATTTACAACGCTTCCCACAGCTGCAAATAATGCTGAATAGAATAAGTAGCCACCCAGGAAATAATACAGGAAGCAGAACAGCAGCAAAGCCCAGTTGACGTCATTAAAAATGCTTTTAAACTCCAGGATCTTAAATGCCATTGAATTGTTTTGCGCCATATTGGGCATATTCTGATTGGTCTCCTGTGCCTGTTGAATAACATCGTGTGGAATGAAGGCAGTTAACGCCGTTGACAAAATAGACATCAGTACGATCCACATCAGGAATTGGGTGAGACTCACAGCGGCAATGCCCAAGATCTTTCCCATCATGAGTTGGAAGGGCTTGGCTGAACTTACCATCACCTCAGCGATGCGGTTCATTTTCTCTTCCATCACACCACGCATAACCGCAGCGCCATAGATAAAGAGCGTGATATAGATCAGGATGCCGCATGCGAAGCCAATACCATAGGAGCGGCCGGAATTTGACTCCTTGATCTCGCCACCTTTAACCTGCAGTGACTTGAATTCATATACGGAGTTTTCAGAATTCTCCCGAATGGAATCGATCACCTTGCGGTCGATGCCTCGCTCCTGGAATGCCCTGTCTTCAACTGCCTTGTTGATCTCCTTTCGTATGGCATCATCCGTCATCATGCCGAGTTGCTTTTCTGAAATCAGGCGGATGGTATCTTTCCGAATCCTGTTGAGTGCCGGGATCATAAGAATCCCACTGTAGCCTTGCTTCATGTAGTTCCTTTCGTTTATATCCGACCGATAGTCGAAAGCAACCATTTTGGAACTTTTGAATTCGTCTTTGAACATACCACTTGCATCGTTTACAGCGATTTTATATTGGTCAACACTTTTAACCGTAACTAATATTACGATGCCAATGAAACTGATCATTACGATCGGCAGGAGGAAAGTGGAAAGAATGAATGTCTTGTTGCGTACCCGGGTGAGGTATTCTCTTTTGATGATCAGCCAGATCTTTTCCATTTTCTTTTATTATTAAACGCTCGGTTAATATTTATGCCACGATGGGTTGAAACTGCCTGCTAAGCGGCGTGCCTTCAACAAGCCTGATGAAGATATCGTTGAGTGAAGGAAGTATTTCCTGGAACAATACGATTTCATGTTGCTGGGCCAGCAAGTATTGCAAAACGTCATGTGGCCGGTAGCCTTCCCTGATCTTAACTACCAGCGAATGGTCAGTAGTGCCTGCCACTTCGAAAATGGGGTTGGGTGGCAGAGAATTTGGGTGTTTTTCAAATCCAATCTGAAACAAATTTTCTTTGAAGTCCTGCTTCACTTGTGAAACAGTACCATCCAGGATTTTCTTCCCCTTGTTGATTAATACAATGTGGTCACAGATCTCTTCTACCTGCTCCATACGATGTGTGCTAAAAACAATGGTTGCACCTTTCTGTGCAAGACGATAGATCTCGTCTTTGATAAGATTTGCATTTACAGGATCCAGGCCGCTGAATGGCTCGTCGAGTATAATCAGGCTGGGCTCATGCAAAACGGTGGTAACGAACTGAAGCTTTTGACTCATGCCCTTGCTGAGGTCTTCCACTTTTTTATTCCACCAGCTTTGCATTTCCAGCTTTTCAAACCAATACCTGATTTTCTGCATGGCGTCGGCCCTTGTGAGACCTTTGAGCCTGGCCAGGTAAATGGCCTGCTCGCCAATTTTCATTTTTTTGTAGAGCCCCCTTTCTTCCGGCATGTAGCCAATTTGGGATACATCGCTACTGGGGTCGAATTTTTTTCCGTTGAATAAAATTTGGCCACTATCAGGGAAAAAAATGCCGGTGATCATTCTTAAAAGTGTTGTCTTTCCGGCACCATTAGGGCCCAGCATTCCGAAAATTGAACCTTTGTAGATATTGAAGCTGATATCATCTACAGCTTTTTGAGTAGCAAAGTATTTCTTCAGGTGTTCGATGCTGATGAGACTTTCCATATCAAATGAGTGTGTGCTTTAGCCAACTTGTTGCATCCTATAGCTGATAAAATTAAGAATGTCACTGGAACTTATTATAAATAATTTACAAGGCTGGTAGCTGTTCATATTGATGCAGCCACTGCATCTGCTACTTTTTGCCCGTCCATGGCGGCGCTGATGATTCCACCTGCATAGCCGGCGCCTTCGCCGCAGGGAAATAAGTTTTTCAATTGTGGATGATGAAGACTCCTTTCATGCCTGGGGATCCTGACAGGCGAAGATGTTCTGCTTTCTGTCGCAACAACAACTGCATCGTTTGAAAGATAACCTTTCATTTTTTTGTCGAAGCTGCGAAAAGCTTTTTGTAGTGCCTGATGAATGAAAGGTGGCAACACCTCTCTAAGATCTGCGGGTTGAATGCCGGGCAGGTAAGAACATTCAGGCAAACTATCAGAGACTTTATTTCTAACAAAATCAGCCATTCTTGATGCAGGCGCAACCAGGCTTCCCCCACCAAGCTCGAACGCGCGTTGCTCAACAGATTGTTGAAAGCGCATCGCAGCGAGAGCACCCTGGTTCTTGAATGTCTTCAGGTCTTTTTCTTCAACACTAACTACCATGCCGCTGTTAGCGTAAGGATTGTTTCTTTTTGAGGGACTCCAGCCATTGACCACAATCTCTCCCGGCTGAGTGGCTGCCGGCGCGATGATGCCACCTGGACACATACAGAAAGAAAAGACGCCGCGTTGATCAACCTGGTCAACCAGGCTATAGGAAGCAGGCGGCAAGAATTCATTCCTTGTTGCAGCATGATATTGCACGGCATCGACAAATGTCTGTGGATGTTCAACACGTACGCCCAATGCAAATGGTTTGGATTCGATCCATATGTTTTTCCGATCCAACAGTTCAAAAATATCACGCGCAGAGTGACCCGTTGCGAGGATCAGGGCCTGTGCAGGAATTACATCGCCATCAGCACATATCACTTCTGTCAATTGTTCTCCATAAATATTAAAATCTACCAGCTTTTTTCCGAACAGGTATTGTCCTCCTCTTTCCAGGATGAGGCTGCGCATCGCGCTGATGATAATGGGCAATTTATTTGTGCCGATATGGGGGTGGGCATGGTAAAGAATATTTTCATCGGCGCCGAAATGAACCAGCAGGTTCAGCATGCGATTGATATCACCGCGTTTATTGCTGCGCGTATATAGTTTGCCATCACTATATGTTCCGGCCCCGCCTTCTCCGAAACAATAATTGCTTTCCGGGTTCACAATGCCTTCCTTGTTCATGGCCGCCAAATCTCTTCGCCTGGCTCTCACTTCTTTTCCTCTTTCGAGAATAATGGGCTGTATGCCCAATTCAATGAGACGAAGGGCCGCAAACAGCCCTGCAGGACCTGCGCCAGCGATTACCACCTTTTTAGAAGCCTTTGTCACGTCTTTGAACTGAAAATCGGGATGGGTGATTTCCTGGAAAGGCTCGTCTATATATATTGATAAGGAGAGGTTGACCCAGATTGTCCTCGATCGGGCATCGATTGACTGCCTGAGTTTATTGAAGCCCTTGATCCTGCCTGCAGGAATTCCGGTTTCTTTCGAAATGGCTTTTAGAATATCTTCCTGACTTGCCGCCTCATTTGGAAGCAGGCGTAACTGTAGGTTCTTTTGCATGAGTTGAGTTAGGTTTTTATCCTAAAATCATCTCTCCCCCGAAAAGGAGGCATTTATTAAAGACTAGAACGGGAGATCATCGATCATATCGGGACTGCCCGTATTAGGCGCCGAGGAATAGTCGGGTTCACGATCAGTGTGTGGCCCTGCAGGAGTAGTCATTTGAACGTTTTCGATCCTCCAGGCGTCAAGATTGGTAATATAATTAACCTGTCCGTTCTTCTCCCATTTGGTCCCTTTGATATTAAATAAAACCTTTACGGTTTCTCCGATATTATAGCGGTCGGGCAAACTGGTTCTATCCTGCACGCATTGAAACTTTACATAATTGGTAATTGTACGCCCATTAATATCTTCCGATTTTTCTATAACAAATTCCCTGGTTTTAAAAGTTTCGGTTCTTTGAACAACGTCAAATTTTGCAACCAATTTTCCGACTAATTCGTAACTCATACAATGAATATTAAGCTGTAAAGTTAAGTCTAAAAATTCGCATGTCTTTTTTTCAATTTCAGTTTGTTTTTACACAAAAATTATTCTACCTTCAAAAGGAAGGCTCTCTTCAAATTTCACCCGAAAAAAATAACCCGAATGATCAGCTTGTCGTTAGATTTCTTTGCCCTCGATGATCAAGCAGAGAATATGAACGACAATACAGCGCTAAATCAAGAGTGCAAGGCGTTTCACCGAATCTTCTCCGATTTTTTTTCTGACTGCTTTTATTGTCATCAATTTCTTCATCACATGAAACTCGCTGTGGTTGCGGATTTCACGCAAACACGTAAACTACCCATTCACAATGGTGATTTGCGACTTCATATTGAAGGAATTGAAAATGAGGGGTTAGTCGGAGACAGCTACATGCATGTTTTCACGCCAGTGATGCTCCGTAATTTTTTTGCCCGACGATGTCGACACTCACGTATAAAAGGAAAGGAATAAAAAATTTTTTTTTCAACAAAATATTTTGATATTCGCTCTCCTGTCCCGGAAAATTTTTTCAGCTTCTTCTGAGCGAAAATTTTTGGTGAAGCACCACAAGTCACAATAACTCAAAAGGCTATATAAACTGCTTAAGGAATAATGGATAAAACTTTCGATAAAGTTTGGCAAAATTGTCTGGCGATCATAAAAGATATTGTGGAGTGGCAGCATTTCAAAACATGGTTCGAACCAATTCAGCCGGTAGGTTTAAAAGATAAAGTTCTCACGATACAGGTACCCAGCCAGTTTTTTTATGAGTACCTCGAAGAGCATTATGTTAATTTATTGGCAAAGACTTTGAAGAGAGAATTGGGTAAGGAAGCCCGACTAGAGTACAGGATTATGATGGATAGCGGAAATGGTAAGAACAAACCGCTGACTATGGATGTTCCCGGTCATGGCTTTAAATCTTACAGCAATAACGAAATGGATTTTCCGCTGGTCATTAGCAATCCTGTCAAGAACCCATTCGTGATTCCCGGTCTGAAGAAGATGCAGATCGATCCTCAGCTGAATCCCATTTACACATTTGACGCTTTTATAGAAGGTGATTGCAACCGGGTAGCGCGCAGAGCGAGCAAGACGGTAGCGGATAAGCCGGGTGCCACATCATTTAACCCCCTGGTTATATATGGTGGCGTTGGACTCGGAAAAACCCACCTGGCCCAGGCCATTGGAAATGAGGTGAAGCGCCTTCATCCCAACAAGGTTGTATTATATGTGAGCTCTGAAAAATTCATCAACCAGTTTCAGGATCACAGTCGCAATAATGCCATCAATGACTTTATTCATTTTTATCAGCTCATCGATGTGCTGGTAATTGATGACGTACAGTTCTTCAATCGCGCAGAAAAATCGCAAGATGCATTCTTCGCAATTTTCAATCACCTGCACCAGAGTGGTAAACAGTTGATCCTCACGTCTGACAAGTCGCCAAAGGACCTGGAAGGCTTGCAGGACAGGCTTTTGAGCCGTTTTCGCTGGGGATTGAGCGCTGATATGCAGGTGCCCGACTATGAGACGAGGATTGAGATTTTGGAAAAGAAAATGAAGAACGATGGGCTTGACATGCCAAGGGAAGTTGTTAAGTACATAGCCTATAATATTCAAAGCAATGTGAGAGAATTGGAGGGTGCTTTGATATCCCTTTTGGCACAATCTTCGCTAAATAAGAGGGAAATCGATTTAGACTTGGCCAAGAAAGTGCTCCGTAATTTTGTGAAAACCTCCTCGAAAGAAATCACGATTGAAACCATTCAAAAGATGGTTTGTGAATACTTTGATGTTTCGTACGATAAGCTGTTGCAGAAGACCCGGAAACGTGAGATCGTACAGGCTCGCCAGATCACCATGTATTTGGCAAAGGCTTTTACCAAGAATTCATTGAAGACGATTGGTGAACATTTCGGAGGTAGGGATCACACGACTGTTATTCATTCCTGCCAAACGGTAAAGGATTTAATGGATACAGACAGCCTATTCCGCGAAAGCGTGATGGAGCTGCAGCAAAAGGTGCAGCTTGCTGCCATGTAAGTGCTCCCCACAATGGGAAGATATTGCCACACTCTTACGAATGTGGCTTTTTTATTGAATTTATTCGGTCCTCAGGCTTTTTATCGGGTTAACTGAAGCAGCTTTTATGGCCTGATAACTAACGGTGCATAGGGTGATGCCTATCGTGCCCAATCCTGCAATTACGAATATCACCCAGCCGATCTCAATTCTATATGCAAAATCCTGGAGCCAGGCGTGCATGGCATACCAGGCAATTGGAGAAGCAATCATTACTGCAATAACAGTCAGTTTAACAAAGTCCTTTGTAAGAAGGTTAACCAGGGCAAATACAGAAGCGCCGAGTACTTTCCTAACTCCAAGTTCTTTCATTCTTCTTTCCGCCATGAAGGAGCACAAACCAAATAATCCAAGGCAGGCAATAAAAATGGAAAGACAGGTGAAAATGGTGAACAGTTTCCCAAGCCTTTGTTCGCTTCTGTATTTTGCATCAAATTCTGCATCCAGAAATTTATAGTCGAAGGGTTCAGCAACGCTGAACGATTTCCATTTGTTTTCCAAATTGTTTATTGTCTTGATTAAATCGTTGGGTTTGACCTTTGCAACCATATGCGTGGCCCCAATGTCGTATGTCTTGGATGAGGGGCTGAAGAGCGCAAAAGGAATGATCGCCGTGTGCATCGATTCCACATTAAAGTTTTTGACAACACCAATCACGTGGAAACGCTGGTCATCATTTCCCGGGTACTTTATCCATTTCCCGACAGGATCTTTCCACCCTATTTGTGCAACGGCCTCTTCATTTAGAATGACTGAGGCAGAATCGTTGAATTGCCTTGAAAAATTTCTACCCTTCAACACCTGGATGCGGAGCGTAGGTATGAATGACTCATCCACCATGAAGGAATAGAGGTCGATATTGCTCGTCAGGTGCTCATTGCCATCCGGCTCAGGTTGATATTCGTCGCCAAATGTCCCACCCGTAGGGATACTCGAAGCAATACTCGCGCTTAACACGCCAGGTTCTTCCATGATACTCCTTCTGAATGTTTCTTCGCTTTTCCCGAGCCTGCTACTATTTGAAATGATGAGTACGTTTTCTTTATCAAAACCCATATTTGAATTTCTGAAGAAGCGAAGTTGCTTGAAGACGACCATTGTGCAAACGATAATGATTGTAGAAATGGTGAACTGGAATACCACCAGTGCATTTCTGATCAGGTGAGTTGCTTTCCCTGATTTATTTATTCCACTTCCTTTAAGTACTTCCACGGGCTCGAAGGAGGTTAGGTAAAAGGCCGGATAAATTCCTGCCACAAGGCTGATGAATATTACGAGTAAGATGAGGCCGGCAAGGAGTTGCAAATACAAGCCGGCATTAACATTCATGGTCTCGCCTGTAATGGTGGAGAACGGCCCAATTAATAATGTTATCAAACAAATGGCTATGACAGCGGCGATAAGCGAAAGGAGAAATGTTTCTGATAGCAATTGTCGGATCAGTTGTTTTCGCGAAGAGCCAACAACTTTACGAATACCAATTTCTTTCGCTCTTTTTGAGGCCCTGGCTGTGGAGAGATTCATAAAATTGACACAGGCAAGCAGGACAATAAAAACGGCGATGGTTCCAAAGATGTAGACATATTTGATACTGCTGATATGGCTTAGCCAGGGCATCTCAATGCTACTTGAATAAAGATGGATATTGGTGAGGGGGAAGAGGTGAAGATCCCATTTGCCGCCATTTTTAAGAAACTCGTCGAATGGTTTGCCTATACGTTTGAATGCGCTTGCGGCATAGGTTTTCACCGTTGCCGGAAATTTTGACTCAAGATTTTTTATGCTTTCAGGATCCGTATTTACGTGACTTTTTAATTTAACGTAACAAACGGTAAGACGCCAAACCCAACTCCAACTAAATCTTTTTACAACGGGAATATCATTGATTGGCATCAGCATGTCGAATTGTAGTGAGGACTGGGAAGGCACGTCTTTTAAAATTGCAGTGACCTTGTAGGGTTTCCTGTTTTCGTTTAGTAAAACAGTTTTACCCAGCGCGCTACTTGTGCCGAAATATTTTCTCGCCATACTTTCGGTGATGACGAGTGAACCGGGATTGTTCAGGGCTTCGGCTGAATTGCCCGCGAGCATGGGGAAGTCGAATAATTGCAGAAAGTTTGAATCGACAGCCAGTATACCGGTTTCGGTAAAGAATTTGGCTTCGGAGTTCGCAGGCTCGTATCGAACCACTGCGTCGTTTGGTTTGTAAAAGCGGGTATAGCTTTCAATTTCTGGTACGTCATGAAAAAGTGCAGCGCCCACCGGCGACCCAATATTGCCGCCCCAAAATTCCTGGCCATTAAGATTTCCATTTAGGGTGACCTGGAAAATGCGCGATGCATCTTTGTGGAATTTGTCGAATGCCAGTTCATTTTTGATGTAAACCAGGATCAACAGTGCGCATGCTATTCCGATGCTTAGTCCTGAAACATTGATCAGGGTATTGATCTTATTTTTAAGCATGTTTCGCCAGGCCGATTTAAGATGGATCTTGAGCATGTGAGAAATTTTGGGTGATGAGGTGCTGAGGCGACATCAATTATTTATCCAAACATTGAGGGGACTGATAATCATTTAAATAAGCGCCTTGTGAAAGAATTGAATGTTCTAATTCCGAACAACGCTTGTACAATTTTGGTATAATAAAATGGCCGGTAAGGGGTTCATTTCTATTAGGTTTGTGTGGAGATAATCCCTATTTTTGCGTCCCCCTTATGGCCTATAAACGGTGAGGTGCCTGAGAGGCCGAAAGGAGCGGTTTGCTAAACCGTCGTACGCCTTAAAAGCGTACCGCGGGTTCGAATCCCGCCCTCACCGCGAAACAAAAAATCGAAATGCCCCCGACAATTTTGTCGGGGGCATTTTTGTTTCTTATTGAATAGGCGAACTGGTTCGCCTATTCAATAAGAAACAAGAGACGTTGCACGAAGTGCGGACTTTCGATTTTTGTTTCAGCTTCCCCCCTACGGGATCGCCGCAGGCAATCCTGTACTCGATCGCCGCAGGCAATCCTTACTCGATCGCCGCAGGCAATCCTGTACTCGATCGCCGCAGGCAATCCTTTCCTCATCTCGTCATCAAGGAAACAATCACGGGTCCCCATGCGGCAAGAATAATATTACCAACTGCATATGGAATTGTATATCCCAACACGGGAATCTTGCTCTGTGCTTTTTCCTGTACTGCCTTTAGTGCAGGGGTAGAGGTTCCTGCTCCTGTTTCAGCGCCCAATAAAATCACCGGATTCATTTTCAAAACGTATTTTCCAAAAAGCAAACCAATTACATGCGGCAATATCGCAACTGCAAGAGCGGTCCAGAGGATGTTCCATCCTGTATGTTTTAAGCCCACAACAATGGTGGGTCCCGCAGCGATTCCTATTAATGCAAGAAAGGTAGCGAGTCCGAGGGTATCAAAAATCCACAATGCAGGTTCGGGAACATGTCCAATTTTTGGCACCCTTGCATGAAGCCATCCAAATACCAAACCCATGAGAAGCGTGCCACCACTGGTGCTTAGTGTTATTTCGATGCCTCCAATGGTTACGGACAATAAGCCGATCAGGCTTCCTAAAACGATTCCTGTTCCAACAAAAATCAAATCGGTCGCATTGGATGTTTTTTCAGCGAAACCAAATTTCTTTGCCACCCGCGCGATGTCAGCCTCGCTTCCTGATATTGAAAGCACGTCACCAAAATTCAGAACCGTGGCCGGCTCAAATGGCAATTCCTGTCCCGATCTCATTAATTTGTTCAGCATGATTCCTGAACCGTGATTCCTTGCAAGGTCCCGTAATGTTTTGCCCGCAATATCTTTGCTTGCAATTGTCACTTTCACTTCTTTCAGCGGGATGTCAAGCAATTCCTTGTCGTGTACTTCATCTCCAATGAAGGGTAAGCCTTGAAGCATAACATGATACCTTGCAGCCACAGCAAGAATATCGCCACCGGCAACCACGGTTTCAGGTAATGTTTCAACAATAAGTCCTTTCCGGCGAATGCGTTTGACCAAAATCCTTGCATCGGGCACAAGGCTTTCAATTTGCAAAACGGTAAGCCCTTCCAAATTTCCAGGTGAGAGCCTGAATGCACGCCATACCCATTCTCTATATGCAGAATCTAATTCCGGCGATTCTTCCGTCCCCTTTTTCATTTCTTTCTCAAGCTTTTTGCTTTCGAGAGGAAGATTAATTCCAAGTAGTTTGGGTCCAATGGTTGACACAAACCAAACGTTTGTGATTGTGCCGATGATGAAAGTGATGGCGTAGGTAACAGGGATATTATTGATCAGCCTGGCCTTTTCTTCTTCGCTCAATGACAGCCTTTGAATTGCATCGCTGGCTGTTCCTATAACGGTTGATTCGGAGAAAGCTCCTGCCAGCAAACCTGCGGCGGTGCCGGTGTCATAACCTGACAGTTTCGAAAGGGCATATGCTATAATTAAACATGTGGTGCAAACCACTACGGTCAATAACAATTGAGGAAGTGCATCTTTTTTTAAGCCGTAAAAAAATTGAGGTCCAACTTTGTATCCAGTAGCGAAGAGAAACAGGTCAAAGAAAATTGTTTTCACGATTGCAGGGATATGAATGTCTAGTTGTCCGATCAGCATGCCGGCAAAGAGACAGCCTAAAACAGGACCTACCTTAAATGAACCAATTTGTAGACGACCAATGAGGAAGCCGAGCGCAATTGTTAGAAAGATGGCGATCTCTTTGTAAGTTCTGAGTATGTCAAAAAGCGCGCTCAAGCTAAAGGGCTTAGACTACAGGTTGAAACGATATTGTAAACCACCGATAAACTGCGTACGACTTCCGAGGAAACCAACTTCTGCTCTTATCATCCAGCTTCTATTGATTTGAAACTGCGTGCCCACGATGAAGTTCCACATGTCTTTTTGCTTCTTGTTTAGAGAGTATTGAATCGAAGCATCTCCTGCATTGCTAACTACTTGTGATGCAGCATTGAGAACGTTGCCAGCTGTTGTGAGCGCCCGGTTTGCGGTTTCATGTTTCGCAATATTCACCGGATTTTTTTGCTCAGCTGGCGTGAGGCCGTCCCACCATGCATCTACCTTCTGTTGACTATCAGCAACCTTTGTATAGCCACTATCTATCTTCTTGCCCCAGTCTTCAACCGGGAAGAGATCAGATGCATTCAGACTTCCGCTTGTGCCCGAATTGATATGAACGCGAAATCCGCCAGCCCAAATTGCCAGGTTTCTGTCTGGCGTTTTGAAGGCGAAATTTTTTCCGAGACGAGGTCCGAAGACAAATGCAAATGCCGGTTTGTCGAGCTCCGCAATATCAGACCATGTAAAGTTCATGTCGAGTGCCAGAAAAAATCCTCCAATACCAACAGTTGGCGTTGCACCGAATCCGAAAGTCGTGGCTTCGAAATTTGCTTTAGTGTTAATGGTTGCAATCTTGTGCCAGTCGCTGCTGTCGGGTACCCACACGCCCGCGTTGATTGCCGTGGCAGTATTGGACTTTGCGAAGATCGCATATACGTTGAGGAAAGGAAAGACCCACACGTCGGGCCTGATGTTGAGGCCACTGCTGGTAGCAGTTGATTTATCGAACCTGATAATTTCATCCAGGCTATGCATGGGGCCATTATTAAATCCGACCTGAAGGTCGTTGATTACGATATCCGATTGTTGCCAGAGGTATTGCACACTCAGGCCTGCTGACTTAGGAAGCCTGAAACCCTTTCTCGCAACTTTTTCTCCCCAGATCGGGAGCAGGTACGGATATTCGGCCGTTTTGAGTTCATTGATGGTTTCTTTGTTTTTTTGGCCAACGACTTTGTCGGTTGTGTATTGGGCAAATAATGCAGAGGGCAACGCAGTGACCAATATTAAAACGGGTATAAACGCTTTTTTCATCAGTTAGATTTGATTAAAGGAATCTTTCAATTGTAAAGTACGTCTAAATCAAAAATACTGTTGCTGTGGTTAAATTAGTATACGGTTAAATGAAACTCATAAAAGCGTGACGCTTAACTTGGTCATAATCCTGATAATGACTACTTTTGCAGCCACATTAATTGTGAGAAGTGGAAATGGGTGCCTACTTGGTTTGTACGGATTTGAAAGACAGGCTATTACAAGCGCAAAAAGAAAGAAAGGAACAAAACAACGGACCATGTTTGATTTCGAGAAATTGGAGGTATACCAGGTCACCCAAGCTCAGAACATTTCGGTGCTTAAGTTTTTGAAGGATCAAAAGGATCTTGACGAGGATGTAAAGAAACTTTGGAAAAAGGCAAGTCTGAGTACGGTGTTGGGTTTGGCGGAAAGCACAGCGAGGATGTCGGCCAATGAAAAGAAAGCGCTGCTGACGGAGGCGCGCGGCGCGATCAATGAGTGTGTGGCGTTTTTGGAGATGGTTAGAGAAGGGAAAGAAATCGATTCACAGCTGGCAGAATCGTTCTATTCAAAATACGAGCAGATGAGCAAGATGATGTTGGGGATGATTAGAAGTTTTAGTGATAAGTGATTCGGGAAGTAGCCCCGCCTGCGGCGGGGCACCTGGTTTGAGAAAAATATTCGGGAAGTAGCCCCGCCTGCAGCGGGGCACCTGGTTTGAGAAAAATATTCGGGAAGTAGCCCCGCCTGCAGCGGGGCACCTGGTTTGAGAAAAAT
>Ga0163163_10000667_pt1 | contig 29372 bp, 19 predicted proteins | sample S65metaG_FD_119766 | JGI IMG/M metagenome (GOLD analysis project Ga0163163, IMG submission 119766) | Switchgrass rhizosphere microbial communities from Kellogg Biological Station, Michigan, USA - S6-5 metaG | ecosystem: Host-associated > Plants > Roots > Rhizosphere > Soil | place: USA... | reverse complement strand
TTGGGTTTAATACGACGTGAGTCAGTATGGTCCCTATCTTCTGAGGGAATAATTAGTAAAAAGAGGAAGACCTTCTAGTACGAAAGGATCAATAGGCTGTGTTTCCATAGTGTACCAATTGTTGAAATAAAATGAATATTATCTATCAAGTCTTATTCATTTTGTGTGGTGATGCTTTATTGTGGTGAAAACTTTCATAAGTATAATCATAATAAAGTTGTTTTGAACATTTTGAAATAGAATCACCTTTAAAAAAATTATTTTAATTTTATAAATTATTTGGCACAGTTGGGTAGCCACAAACATAGTAGATAAATGCTGAAAGTATATAAAGCAAGAATCTACCCTCTAGATACTAACAATAATTGAAATTTTAATAATTTATTATTAGACTTATTTCCAATTATTTGTAAGATAAGAAATAGAACATTTCTTAAATAGGATGTAAATGAAAGTGCTGAAAAGTATTCAGTTTAACATTACTAATTGATCACAAGACTAAATGTTAAGATATTCACATTAACACTATTTAAATAACACTATTTAAATAACTCAAATTTATATAGTAAAATTATAACAATTTACTTTAAATTTATAAATAAAAGATCTATTAGCATTAATTATTAGAGCTACTTCTACCAGTCTTGGCTTACATTACTGGTCTGCTTCGCTAACAAAACACAATTATGCAAACTTTAGATTAAAAAAAAAATAATAATAAAATCAAGTTAAGATTGTGTTGAGGCCGTAGAATTATTAAGTAAGAAAAATAAATTATATAATATAAGCTAGATTAGATACATTAAATTTAAAAAGTTTTTAAGAAGAATTTAAAAAGTTGAGCAAGGTTTCAATACTACTAAAAAAGCTTCTGATTTATTCAAATTAAATAGTCAAAGTAGTTTAAAATATTTAAAAGCGATAAATTAAATGTGCGTCATTAAATTAAATGTGCGTCATTAAATTAAATTCAATAGAAAAAAACTAATATAAAAGAAGTTTTAATTTAGACTTTAAAATTATGTTAGACACTATTATTTATTTATTTTAAACATTATGTTAGCAGCAGCAAAATACATAGGAGCAGGATTAGCTTGCTCAGGTTTAATCGGTGCCGGAGCCGGAATTGGTTTAATCTTCTCTTCATTAATAGCTTCAACAGCTAGAAACCCTCAAATCAGAGGACAATTATTTAGTTACGCTATCCTTGGATTCGCTTTAGCAGAAGCTACAGGATTATTCTCATTAATGATCGGTTTCTTATTATTATACTCATAATAATAAAAAATTTATAGAAAATTTTAATAAATCAATATTCTTCAAGTAAAATATTTTTAATGTATTAACCCCTTTTGAATAATATATTAAGGTTTAGCGACTTCGCTTTCGTAATGAATCTAGATTAAGCTTAATAAAAATAAAATAAAGAAGCTTTTTAAATAAGGAAACCATCGGCAAGGAGTCAAGGAATATAAAGAGAGGTTCGATTCCTCTACTCTTTTGATCTGATTATAGAATGATTTTTATCAATCAGAGAATTGTTCAAGCTTAATCTTTAAGTTATTAAAATTATAACATTTAATATAACCAATCTTAAGATAAAATCAATTATTTTATTTAAAGAAAAGGTAAACTAAAGAGAGACTATAATTTAAATGTTTAGACAATGTTACAACAAATATCTTTATTAAAAACTGTTTTTAATGATGCTCCTCAACCTTGGCAATTAGGTTTCCAAGACAGTGCAGCACCTGGTTTTACAGGGATTGTAGAACTTCACAACACTATCTTCTTCTATTTAGTAGTAATCAGTGTATCAGTATTTTGGTTATTAGGAAGTATAATGTATTATTATAGTAATAATAAAAATCCTATTATCCATAAATATCTTAACCACGGAACATTAATAGAATTAATATGGACTATTACACCAGCTCTAATTTTAATAGCTATTGCTTTCCCATCTTTCAGATTATTATACTTATTAGATGAAGTAATCTCTCCAACAATTACTATAAAAGTGACAGGACACCAATGGTACTGGAGCTTTGAATATAGTGATTATGTGAGCGATAGTGGTGACCCTATAGAATTTGATTCTTATATGATTCCTGAATCAGATTTAGAATTAGGTCAATTTAGACTATTAGATGTAGATAATAGAGTAGTGATACCTATTGATACTCATGTTAGACTAATTGTGACAGGAGCAGATGTAATCCATGATTACGCAGTTCCTTCTCTAGGTATTAAAATTGATGCTTGCCCTGGTCGATTAAATCAGGCCTCACTTCTAAGTGAAAGAACTGGAGTATTCTATGGTCAATGTAGTGAAATTTGTGGAGTATACCATGGATTTATGCCTACTGCTATTGAAGCTGTATCTGTTCAAGATTATTTAACTTTCTTAGATTCTCTTTAATTGATTCAATTATTGCTCTCCTACTTTTCCACCTTAAGTCTTAAGGTAAAGGATCTGAAGGAAGATATAAACACAGCATAATAGAATACAAAGTATTCCTCTCCCTTAAATACAAATATTTTCTTTATTTAACCCCCTTCAAAAGGCTAAAGAGATAAATCATTTATCAGATAGTATTCATTTCATTTGTTTGCATCGATCCGAAGGATCCGGTCCGTAGGAAGAGGTGAATAATTATAAAATATTTTATTAAACAACTTTAACTTTATTCTAATATAAGAACTATTCATAAAAAGAATAGTGTTGAGATACTAATATTTCAACAATTATTAAAACGATACTCATTAGCTTAAAACTAATTCTACACATCACTTGATATATCTCAATTCCCTTTAATAATATTCAATTTATTAAAGCGGGTAGTATGTTTACAAAAATAAATCTATTAGTTTTATTTAATTATGAGCGGTTTTTAGATAAAAATAAATGAATATTTTTGTGAATACTTTATTTTGTAAAATATTGCAAAATAAGAGATAACTCTTACACATTCCTTTAAAGGGAGGGCTTATTTAAGTCATTAAGAAGAGTTTTATATTTATTCAAAAAGAAATGCCACAATTAATACCTTTTTATTTTGTAAATCAATTATCATTTTCATTTTTAACTTTATTAGCTTTAATATACTTATTCTCTAAATACATTTTACCTTTATTTACATACCAACAAGTAGTTAGAATGTATATTACTAAATTAAGTGGAAAATAATCTCCCCCTTTAAGGTGTAGGGAGAAGATTTATATTAATCCAATACTTTATTGAATCCTGAATAAGGATTTTTTTATATATTTATTTTATAAAACCCCTTTTTATAAGAATTTATTTTATGAAACTTAACCTATATCTAAATGAAAGTGCTTTATCTGACTCTTTCTCTTTAAAAGAAAGAGTTAAGTATACAGACGGTACTGTAATAGACCTGCAAAGTCTACAATATAAGGTTCAATTCCTTCTTAACTCTAAGACAAGCCATTGTTTCCTTCTTTTTAACCCTTTTTTATGAAGTGATCTTCATTATTCTCCATCTCCAGTGAATGGTATATTATATGGGATTGTCATAACCGGATTATTTTAATTAAATATTCAATTTTCAACTTATTATTATTATTATTTTGGTTATGTTGTCCTTAAATAATACTTAAAAGAGTAGTTAGAGCTCTTAATATTGTAGATATTATGAAATAAATCTAGCATATTAAATACAATAGGCTTGGCCTATTAACAATAATTTTCCTGTTTAACAATATATTAAAAATAAATAGAAGAAAAGAAAACGGATTTATTTAATCAAATTTACATATAAACAATGACATAATTTAACTTTTATGGCTTCTTACACTACGAAGTTTTTAATGATTTTTTAAAAACAAAAGATTACGAAGGTAAGAATTTAAAATCTAAGTTAAATAACCCACTCTGGGGGTGTAGTACAGACCAAAAATCAAATCAAATCAAAATAAATAAAATGAAAAATAATCAATTTAATTCTCTACCATTTAATTTTAAAAACAGAGTAGTTGTGACTAAAAATAGTAAATTAGATGAAAGCATTAAAAATATACAATTTATGTTTCAAAATACAGAAAAAATAAAAAGCAGTGAAATGATTCTTAAAGAATTAAATCAATTAAAATCAAGAGAATCTGCTTCTCCCTTTGGGCTTGAAGAAAAAGGAAGCGAAGGCTATGGTTTACAAAAATCAAAAGCAGTAGCTCCTTTGCTTACGGTTTTAACAAAAGAAAACATAAATTCTCACATTCAGCCTAATAGTTTGAACACTCTTCATTTAATGAATATTCTAAATAAACAAAATCAAAAGTCAAAAAGTTTAAATGAAACCAATAATTTAAATAACCAATCATTACTACCTTATTTAAATAGTATTACACAATTTAATAGAAATTTAGCTAATCCTCGACATGTATTATATCAATTTAATAAGTCTAACAATAAATCTTATAAATTATTATTTGATAAAACATCTAAATTATTAAAATTGACATTTTTAGGAATGGGTTGTCTAATAAGTAGACCTGTTTATAAAGTGATTTACACTATAAACAATCTTGAATTTGAAAATAATACCTCATACCAAGACTTTTCAAGAAACTTTACACAAAAAGTTTTAATAGACTTATCTTATTACATCAGAAAAAATAGAAATAAATACTTAAATAACCAAGTAGAAGTAAAAGATAATATTATTTCTATAAGTCATCTTGATTCTACAAATAAAATAAGTAATACTCCTCTTGCTCTGCAAAATTCACAAGATTCGCAAGGGCTTCATAATATGAGTAGAGTCAGTCAAAGAAATAATATTTTATGTAAATATAATGATAAATTTCAATTTTTAACAGATAATTTAAATTCTATTTTTAAATCTGAAATCGAATTAGATTTAGTCCGATTACATAAAGTGTTTTACGATAGTAATATTTTAGTTCAAGATATTGCCTTAAAAAGTTATAAATTCAGATTTGTTAAACTAGTTTCTAGACTATTTAAAAGACTACATATTCAAAATCTGGATCATTCTAATCATTTGAATAATGCCCTGCAGCCTCTTGCGGGAAGCGAAGGTATGTCATTTCCTTCTTATTTAAGTGGAGTGAATATTAAATTAGCAGGAAGAACATTTAGACAAAGAGTAGTCCCTAGAATGACAGTGAAAAGAATACAAAAAGGTTCTTTAACTAATGTTAATGTACAATTTATTGATAGAGCTAGATTTACCGGTAAAACCAGAAGAGGTGCATTTAGTTTTACAATAACACTAGGTCATGTTTTTAAATAATTTTATACCTTCAAATCCTTTGGTCAGAGTTATCTTCTTTAAAGGTATCACTATATACTTTTTTTTTAAAGAAGGAGTGAAAACTTTATTCCATAAAACTGACTTTATAGATAAAAAATGTTTATTATTGTTCATTTTATTATATTCATTATATTATATATTTTATAAATTTAACCCCTTATTAATAATACTTAATGAAATTTAAAACTTTTCATTTGTTAAGTATCTTCTAAGTATAAGAGGATTCTTTATAAAAGAATAAGAATATTTGAAGGAATTCATTTTTATAATACAAATTATAAAATAACAAGCGAACATGTTGAAATTGGTAAACAATCTCCTCTTAAGCAGGAGTGGAATCTATTCCTTAAGAGTTCAAGTCTCTTTGTTCGTATTCATTGTTTCAATGATAGTGTCCCCTTTTTTTTAATTTGTGAATACTTTAAAAAAAGACCTATTAATGATTTCTCTGTAGTCCAATTGAATTGAATAAATTCAAAAAATATATTTAACTTATACTGGCTATGTATTAGGTCAATAGTCCTTTTAAAAATTCTTTTAAAATAAGATGATTTAATCGATCGACCAATAAAACTATATTACTTAATTAAAATATAGTTTCCTATTACAAGTGTAGCAAACCTTCGAATTGTTATAACTTAGCACTACGAAGTACGAATTATATTAATAATATTTTTATAATCGTAATAACTAAAACTATTACTAATAGTTTAAAAAAGATTTGGACATTTTATATTATAAACAAATGAAAAATGAGATTAATAAATAAAAGTCAATTTCAGGCACATCCTTACCATCTTGTAGATCCTTCACCTTGGCCAATTTCAATGAGTTTTGCTTTATTAATAATGGCAATATCTGCAGTTATGTATTTTCAAGGTTTTCCTTATGGTGGTTATTTACTAAATTTAGGTACTGTTTTAGTAGCAACAGGAATGTCTCTATGGTTTAGAGATGTAGTTGTAGAAAGTACATACTTAGGACACCATACAGAACAAGTAAAAAGAGGTATTACTTTAGGTATTGCTCTATTTATTGTTAGTGAATTAATGGCTTTTGTTTCTATATTTTGGGCTTACTTCCATTCTAGTTTAAGTCCAGCTATAGAAATAGGAGGTTCTTGGCCTCCTTTAGGAATTAATACTTTAGATCCTTTGGCTATTCCATTATTAAATACTATCCTATTATTATCTTCAGGTGCTTTTATTACTTTTGCACACCACGCTTTAATTAAAGGAAATAGAAGATATGCAATTTTAGGAACAATCTTAACTATAATCTTTGCAATATTATTTACAGCTCTTCAATACTATGAATATGCTGAAGCAGGATTTACTATTGCTGACTCTATCTTTGGTACAGTATTCTTTTGCTCTACAGGTCTACACGGATTCCACGTTATAGTGGGAACATTGTTTATTGGTGTGCAATTTTATAGATTATTACAACACCACATCACTAAAAGCCACCATATTGGAATGGAAGGAGCTATTGCTTATTGGCATTTTGTAGATGTTGTATGGTTATTTTTATACGCTTTTGTATATTTATGGGCATCTTCAGGTCTACTTTAATTTAAAAAAAATTAAATGCTTAATATATTATCTATTTTTTAATGAACCTTAAACCCCTTCTATTTAATTAGCAGCTTTACACCAAAGGCCTTTATTTAAAGCATTATAATACCACCTCACTTCGCTTCCAAAGGAGTAGGTTAAGTATACCTTATATTGTTTAAATATAAATTGACAACATTATTATATTCTTAGTATTTTATATAAATTATTTGATTTATTATTTTAATAGAGAATATGAAAAGGTTATATATTTAAAAGAGAGTTTAGTTATCTAAAACTGGGATTCATCATTAAACATGAATTTAGGAAGGTAGTTTGTCATTTATAATATATTGTGAAGAACTAAAAAATTAGTGGTAAAAAGAAAAGAAAATATCATATTGAAATCTACACAATAAATATCGAATAAATTTAACACTAAAGTTTGTTACCTTATTCTAAATCTTTTCATTTAAACAAAAAATGAAATATAAAGTACAACATACTTCGTGGTGTGTTCAATTATAGTAAATAAGTTACCTATATTAGGCTTATAAATTTTTATAGAAAATTCAGTTCATTATTATATAATCATTTTTCTTAAATTTTTATATTTTAATCAAACTCAAAACTCCCTATAGATATTCTTTAAAGGACTAACTCCAATTCCATCATAAATAATATTTTTATGATTACATTGCCCCTTCTATTTAATCTTTTGTAGGTTAAGTAATGCAAAACAATACTATAAATTGTTCGAGTATGGCTGAAATAGTTTAATAGGTTAAAACTTACCACTCATGACGGTAAAACAAAGGTTCGATTCCTTTTTTCGGCTTTAAAATATTGACTTCGTAGATGAAGTTATTATAGTTGTATATACCTTAAATTTCAATATTGATTTTTATTATAAATAAGATTCTCTTAGTTCAATGGTTAGAACATCATTCTTCTAAAGTGTAAATTTTGGTTCGAATCCAAAAGAGAATAGTAAAACATTCAATTAAAATATTTCCCATTTCTTTAAGTAGGTAAAAGGTAATAATGTATTATAGTACAAATTTATGTAGTTTATAAAACAATATTTAAAATATAAAATATAAAAATAAATTCTATAAAAAAGGATGGACTTTTAGGTTGATTATCCTCAACATCAATCATAATATTAGGATTATTATCACTTTGAGATAATGTAGATTCTATTGAAGGACTAGGACTTTCTGAAGTCGCTGAGCTTGGATCTAATAAGTTTTCCGGTATTTCGGTTTTATTCCAATTAGGATTTATATTAGTGTCTAATTCACTGACACTTGTAGATACATCCATTGGACTTTGACTTCCTAGATCTAAATTGGGTAATTGTCCACTACCCCAAGTGAATGAACCACTAAAAGGATTTAATATGCTACTACTTCTACTCATATTTACAGAACCAACACTAGGAAATAGTGATTTATTAGGTGTAATAGGAGTTTTAGGTGGGGTAATATCTGGACTATGTTCCAAAGGTAATATTTGATTGAGTCTATCGCTACTACTTCCAACTACAAAATCTGGATTTTCATCTATCCAAGTATTAGGTTCAATAGGAATAGGAGTCATTGTTCTAGTACTTGGTACTACTGTACCTTGACTAGCTGTACTTGTACTACTACGTTCACTTATTGTACTTTCAGTATCACTATCACTTTCAGCAGTAAAGTAATGATCTCTAGCATTTTTAAAATTTCTATCTGAATCGCTACCACTTTCACTACTTAGAATATGATCTTCATTTATTCTTTTTACAGATTGATGTGCCCATTCATTTTGAATTTCTTCAGTTGTACGTGCATCTGTAAAATAGATACTTCTAGGACTGATACTTGGATTAGTGAAATTATCTCCATCAAATCCAGGATCACCACCAGGTCCTCTACCAAAAAATGAACTTAAATAATTATAGAATTGAATAGATTTATCGCAAATATAATCAAATGGAGCTTTGATCACATAAACATAGAAAATAGATTTAATATAATCTGTAATTGTATCTAATTGACTATAAGCATAATAACATAGGCCTATTGTCATAATAATGATACCACTATAATATAAGATATTCCATTTTTCTTTATTCCACCAATCAATCCAAACATTAGGTTGTTTATAATCTAATAATAAATGATTGTATTGATCTTTTAATTGTTCTAATTGTTTTTTATAAAATTGTAATATTTGATTTTCTTGATCAATAAAATCTTTAGTATAACTTTCATTAATTGAATTATGTTGAGCTTTAATATCATTTAATTGATCTACTTCAGTCTTTAAAACCTGAACTCTTTCAACAAAATTATCTTTATTAGATTTAATCACTTTATCTTCATATTTAAATGAATAATCAAAACTTAAATTTGAAAATATATTTTTAAAATAATTAAGAAGACTATCCTTTACTTTAAATAATAAATCATCTTTCAATAAAGAATATAATGCACTAAGTAAAGCAACTAAATTTAAGTAGATTGAATAATCAAATGCTTTAATAATAAATAAAGTTAGTTTAAATAAAATAAATAATTTAAGTCCTATTTTGAACCATTTAAATAGATAGATTACTAGTCTTAGTTTTAATAGCTTATCAATTAAGAAGAATTTGAATACCCGATTACGAAATCTTTTTAATAGATTCATAAGATCTTGGTATGTAGTTCTTAATTGAATAAATCGTTTTTTCATAAAAAAACATAAAATACTTTCTTGTTGTCACTCTGCAAAGCCTCCTTAAATTTTAGAAATACTTGTTATGTTATTAAACTAAGCATCTCATTTACCTTTATTTAGAAGAATCGAACTTCCAATGTAAGTTAAAAAACTCCATCTCTCCAGAATAAATTGTAAAAACAGTATGTTAATTTGTTAATATTTTTATAATTTAAAAATACAACTTTTATCTCTTTAAATTAAATAAATTAATTGAACTATCAATAATTTTTAATAGATAAAAGAGGGTTAATATAAAATAGATTATTTTTTAAAGATACTACTAATGTTTTTTATTTGTTTCATTAAGCTATTTAAACTATCAGATGTGGTTTGAACATTAGTCTGAGTATTCATATTTGTAACATTAGTTATATTAGTTATATTAGTAATATTAGTTATATTATTAATATTTGTAACATTAGTAATATTTATAGGTTGATTCTTACTATAAGAATATTGAGTAATAGTATTTACAGAGTCATCAGATTGATTAGATAATGGAGCTTTATAAAATAATTCACTATCTGCTTCACAATCAAATTCTCCATCAAATTCTCCATCAGAGTCTGAATCAGAATCTTCATTAGATTCTGTGACTGATTCAAATGGATTTATTACATCAGATATTTCTATATCAGTGTCTGCTTCTGCAAATACTGCTTCACCTTTGAAAGTGTAGGTTGTCATTGATTGATCTTCTACTTGTGTTAATGTTAAATATTTATCAATGGCTTCTAATATTGTTAAACGTTCTATAACTTGAATACTTTCACTTTTTATTTGTTTTCTAAAGATTTTTTCAATTTCTAGAATATCTTCATCTAATTTATTATCATTAAAAAAAGATCTAATTTAGTAATAGAATTTACTGGTATTACAGTCATTTCATTATTAAGATTGATTAAATAATAACAATATTCTAAACTAAAATAAAGAGCATTAGGATGATCAGAAAGAAATTCACTACAATCATCTAAACAATCTTCAGTTAATTCTAATGTTTTAAAGCCCAGTAAATTTTCTTGATTTTTCAATAATAATTCTTGTAAACCATTGATAAAGCTCATTAAAATACATTGATTCGTTAGATAAAAGTTAGAACCTTTGACTTCTAAATAAGCAGTCATTTTATTGATAAAGAAATATCATATTCTGAATATATAGCTCCCTCACGAATTTTTAAAAAAAGACTTTATCTTAAAAGTCTAGTTAAAAAAAGTGAAGATAAATAAAACTATATTTATTTTAATAACCCCACTCTCTTTACTTATTATTTCAATAAGAATAATAAGTTTATATTTAATACCCGATCCTAAGGAATATTACAAATAATTTTACAATGATTTTATTATACTGCAAAGCATTATATATTTTTATAATATATTATTTATTAAATATATTTAATATTATAAATAGAATTATTAAGTATCCCTCCGTATATAAACTTAATATGCAAAGCCAAATAATCTTATTTTTAATTATACTTACTTCCATGTTTTACTACACTGGTTTATTAGATTATTTCAATGTTTATTTTTTCATTAAAGTAAAACCTATTTTCATATTTATTTGTTTAATTTACTTATCTTATTTGTTAAGTAACTTATTCATTAGATTGTATAATTTATTTAAATGTATTCATTTATTCAAAGTCATGAATGAATCTAAAATAGTAAAAGTAGGTTATTACTTTACTTCACTACTAAGTATTTCAATCTCTTTATTCATTATTAACCGAATTGGAGAAAGATTCATATTAATAAATAGTGAATTTATCTTATTACTATTAATTTTATCCTTATTACTTTCAATCATATTTTTTATTGATTATATTAGTCAAGCTCTTCCTTCGGATAAAGGAATAGTGATTAATAATCCAAAAGGGAAAGGTTTCACTCATCAATTAAGCATTAAAAGATCTACATTTATTTTAGTTTATTTTATGATCTTACTATATTTTTATGTTAAAGCCGTTATACCTTCAATATCTTTATTATTAGATAATATTTTATTTAATAATGAAAATAATCTTAAATCATTGTTTAAATACTCTACTACTCATTTATTTGATGAATCAAACAACGGTAATGATAGTGATGAAACAGTGACTGAAGAAAACAAAAACAAACAAAAATCTAATGATAACAATCAAAGTAATTTTCAGGAAAATAAAGTGAAAGATATGCTAAATAAAAATAATCAAGTCAATTTACAATATGTTGAAACTAAAAATAATATTAATGTTCAAAGTAATGAACAAAAAGTGACTAAACCCCTATCCTACAAGTCTTATGTAAAGAGCCATCCTTTAAACTTAAATAATATTTTAAATAAAGAAGTAATGATTGATGTAAATAAACAATTATTCACTAAAATGTCATTAAAATCAATAGTTTTAAATCATTTTAATAATTATGAGCTATTTTCCTTTAATCTTTTAAATAATGATGTTACTTCCTTCAGACTCTAATAAAACTAAATAATCTATTAATATCTTATGAAAAGATAAATTACTTGGATTAGGTTTCAAATAAAAGTCACTATTAAACATAAAAATATTATTTTGAATTGATTTTAAAGACATATTATTATTATTATTATAACAGCTCATATCATCCATATTTAAAAAGTAAATATCTTTAATACTTTGACTACCTGTAACATCATTATTTAAAGTATCCCTTCATGAACTTATTATTATTATTGTTATTTTTAAGGGTAAAATCAGAGACTCGAACTCTGAACATTGTCGCCACAAGACATCATTTTAACCAATTAAACTAATTCTACCTCTTTTATGATAATATGTAATATGATAAAATAAGTTTAAAAGAGATCTTGTATTTATAGTCAAAATAAAAAATGAAAAATGAACTTAAGAAAGTGAAAAGTGAAAGGGCAGGTGATCCGATTGGTAATGGTGGTTCTCTGTAAAAGAATTGGTTATACGCCATAAAAGGTTCGATTCCTTTACTGCTCAAAAATCTATACCTCAAAGGTAAATAGGTTGTGAAAATAAAAATTATAAATAATTCATTAAAGACTGTAGCATAAATGGTTAATGCAGTTCGCTCATAATGGATATTATAAGGGTTCGATTCCCTTCGGTCTTATTTCAATTTATAAAAATCAAAGAGAAATGATTTTTTTTATCGTAATGGTAGATGACAAACTGGTTCGTCGCTCCCTTTGGGTGGGAGACATATAGCGTGTTCGACTCGCGCCTACCATACTCATTCTTTTCAAATTTCAATTTTTATTTACTTATAAGAAATTATATATTTTATTATGTTTTTTAATAAAAAAAAAAAGGTGTCATGGCAGAGTGGTTAATGCGGGGTACTGTTAATACTTTTTTCAGAGGTTCAATTCCTCTTGATACCTTCACAAAATAAAACAAGGGTATTTGGTCGAGTCTGGTTTATGGCACTCGTCTTGAAAACGAGAACTTTTATAGTCGTGAGTTCAAATCTCACAGTGCCCGTTAAATTTATGTGAATATTATATATTCAATTATTATTGAAAATATTTATAAATATAAAAGAGATATTAAAGATTGCGAATGCATTATAATACGATAAATATTTTATTTATCTAAAATTTAAGTAGGAATTTAATTTTGGTTCCGATTGAACGTTTTTCAGTAGTTTTAAGACATGCAAATCGTTTGTATACAGTTATTAGATATTCAAACAATTGAATAGTATATACTTCTTTCCCTTTAAGGAATAAGGTATAATTTTACTAATTAAGTGTACAAGGTGTAGGGGTGAGTATAGTAAATGAGATACCCTTGTAGTCTTCCTAAATAGAAGATAAGTTTTTATTTAAATATTTTAAGTAATAACTATAATAATCAAAAAAAGATTAAAATAAAAGGAAATTTTCCGCTGTAAGGATTCAATTTACATTCGATTAGGTAGTTGGAAGGGTAGAAGCCTCCCAAGCCGACGATCGATAGTCAAGTTTGATAGAACAGATGACCACATTGGGAATGAAATATCCCAAGTAGCATTAAGCTACCAGCAGTCAAGAATATTAGTCAATGCTCGCAAGAGTGAACTAGCTAACTGAAATCAAAGGTGTGTCACCATTGATAAGGTAAAGGAAAAGAAAAGATATTACTTTACTATTAGTGTCGTCCAAGTACTCGTGCCAGAAGACTCGGTAAGGCGAGAGACGCAAACGTTAGTCGTCCTAATCAGGCGTAAAGGGTTTGTAGGCGGCTTTAAGTATTTAATTCTTCTAAATTACAAATTTATTTTATATAAGTTTGGTGAGAAGAAAAATCAATTAAAGCTAGAATCAAAAAGAGGTCAAATTAAATAATACTTGGTGTAAGATTGGTATCTTTAAATACTAAGCGGAATACTAACGGCGAAGGCTTTTTTCCAATAATGATTGACGCTGAGAAACTAAGGTGAGGGCATAAAAAAGGATTAGAGACCCTAGTATTCCTCACTGTCAACGATGAATGGTAGTTACTAGACATAACTTATTTTTAAAATATATATTATTTAAAATAAAAAGATTCTAGAGACGATGTTAACACGAAAACCATTCCGCCTTGTGAGTACGACTGCAAAGTTGAAAACAAAAAAATTAGTCGGTTTCGGAGCAAACGGAGTGAAGCATGTTATTTAATACGATACCCCGCGTAAAATCTTACCAGTCCTTGCATAAAACTTTTATTATAAAAGGATGTTAATTAGTAGATTTAGAATATAGTTTTATTATTATATTTTAAATAGTTTTATTTAATAATTGTTTATAATTAAAAGGTTGTTCTACTTCTTTTTTAATCATTAGAATATGGACTTCATACAGGTGTTGCATGGCTGTCTTCAGTCCGTATTGTGAAAAGTGAGGTTAAATCCGCTAACGGACGCAATCCCTGTTGTTAATTTATACTTAACAATTTATGAATTCGATAAGATATCATTTGGGGCTAAGACAAGCCGTTATGGCCCTTATGGACTGGGCTATCGACGTGCCACAATAACTTTGACAAAGTGATGCAAAACTTTTCTTAATTCCATAAAAGGAATTTTCATTTTTAATAAAGTGAAATAAAGAAATAAAGGAAGAGCTAATCATTAAATAAAGTTATATTATATTATTAGTACAGATTGTCACCTGAAATTCGGTGGCATGAAGCAGGAATTTCGAGTAATCGTTGATCACTAGGCGCAACGGTGAAGTATTGATCCGTGATGAACTAACTGTCTGTCGCTGGGAAGAAGCTTATTTTGGTGGAAAATGGGGAAAAATCTTAGTTTTATATTAAAAAAGCTTAAATATTAAATATTAATGTTTTAAAGTAGTTTTCATATTAACTAAAATGAAACTTATTTAAGCCATTTGAGTAACATCTCAAAAGTCATAGCAAGGTAGTTGTACTGGAAGGTGCAGCTGGATAATGAAACATAAAATAACCCCCTTTTCCGCAAGGTAATAATATTAAATGAAAAATTTGATTGTCTGAATTGAATTTGAATTACAAAATAACAAACAAAAAATAAATTTAAAGGGGTTAGCTGAGTGGTTTAGCAGTAAATTTACACTTTACGGACAGGGTTTCGATTACTCTACTCCTTATTTTAAATTAAAGAAAAGATAAAAAAATGTCAATATATTATATGTTGAATTATATTCAGCGAGTATGCCGAAATGGTAGCCGGGTGAATCTTAGGAATTCATGATTATTTTGATTGTAAGAGTTCAAGTCTCTTTACTCGTATTTGTCACAAATCCTAAAAGGTAAAATAATAAAGTGTTAAAACAAAATTTGTAAATTATGTAAACGTATTTGTAATAGATAAAGTGATTTTTTTTTTTACAATTAAGACAACCAAATAAATAGAAGAAGTAAAAATAATATTAAATGATGGTTTTAATTTATGAACATCCTTAGCTGAATTGGTACAGCGTTTGCCTTCGAAGCAACTGTTTATTGGTTCGACTCCAATAGGATGTCTCAAATTAATATTCTGAAAAAAGAAATATAAAAATATATAAATAATAAGAGCGTAGTATTAATTGGTTAGTATGGCGATCTCCAAAATCATCGGTAGGTGTTCGAGTCACCTCGCTCTTGAATATAACAATATAATTATTATTGTTAAATTATAATCAATTAAAAGACCACATTCTGAGAGTTTAATATAATAGTCTCATTTATTATTTATTAAACGTTTCATTAATACACTTAAATTATGAATTAAAAGAAATAATGAAACAAATCAAAGTAAGAATAGTAAAACTTTACTTTAAAAAACAGGGCCCTTAGCTTAATTGGTAGAGTACCTAATTGTCAATTAGGATTGTCCCAGTTCGAATCTGGAAGGGCTCGTGTAAAAAGAATATTTATAAACAACAAAAATATTATAAAAGGATAGTTGTCATTTTAAATATGCACGCGAGTATAGTTAAGTTGGTATAGCCTCTACCTTCCAAGTAGATATCATCAGTTCGAATCTGATTACTCGTACAAAAAAGTCTAAAATAAAAAAAAAAATAAATTATGGAAATTAAGGATATAACATCACTATTATAATCCTAAAATTTTAATAAGATTATAATAGTTTTAATCACTATGCTGCTGCATATAAATTTTGTTCTTTTTCTTAAAATCAATCAAAAAAGGACACATTTTTAAGATATATCTTTTTAATGAAGAGATCTTTTATAAAAGAATGAAATGGTTCCTTATATTAATTCATTTATAAAAAGGGGTTTATTTTAATTAGAAATATAATATTTTTAACAGAAGGGATGTTTAAAATTTAAAATATTTTTCACATGATTCCATTTCGTTATATTGTTCTTTAGATAAGATTTTATATTTAAATTCAATTTCTCTAATAAAAACTTCGTGATTACCACATAATTCTTTTTGAATTATAAATTCTTCATCAATAAAATCAAGGAAATCGCCAACACTTTCTCCTCTTAGTTTAATAACAATAACATTATCTATATGATAATATTGGAATAAACTTTCTTTTACAATGTTTGAAGGATCAATATGTGATTCTCCTCTGAATTGCCAATCAATATGACGTTTAATAGAGATTTCTAATTGGATATATCTAATTTTCCAATATAATGATTTTCTGAAATCGAGAAAATGAGCTTTTAATAACTCCGGAGAGTATGTAGTACCATAAGGTAATGTGTAAGAGATAAATTTCATAATAAGTTTTAGTTTTTAAAGTTTAAAGAATCAGATTGAAGTGTGAATTAAAAATATCAACTTTTAAAATGATAGATATTTTAATAATCATAATGTTATAATTTATATTTATTTAAATTAACCCCTTTTCTTCAGACTTTCGGGTGTTAAGGCTTTGCTACTAAGGTTTCCCTTAAGACACGATATTTACTTTTTATTGTAAATAGTTTACTTTAAATATTGTTCTCTTTATTTTTAATAAAAGAGAATTTATAATTCATAATATAAATTATATTTAACAAATAATCATAGAACAATAATATTGGAAACGACCTTCTTTTTGAGTTAAAATAATTTAGCGATATGGTGTAATGGTTGCACACTAGCCTCATGAGCTATTAGTTTGAGTTCAAATCTTAATGTCGCTATTAAACCAATAAAAAGTAAAATTTTAAGTATAATTTAAATATTAAGGTCTTTTAGTATAAAGGTTGTACAGCTACCCTTCAAGTAGTTAGTATCAGTTCAATTCTGATAAAGACTAATATAGAATTTATTTTTCCTTCTCTTTAAAAGGTATAATATTTAGGAATAGTTTTCACTGGTAAGATAAGACGATTGCTAATTGTTCGGGTAAACCCCTTAGGTGTTCGATTCACCTCTATTCCGTTAATTAATGAACTAAATTAGATAAATAAATATATTTTACTATTGAGTGTAAATTGTATTATCTAAAAGGTCAGGATCTCTATCTAGCTTTAAAAGGATGGATAGTAGATAATTTATTTAAGGATTGAGTGACAACAAGAATATAATGAAAAGATGAATGATTAGGTGGTTATTTTCTACTAATGCTAAGGATATTGGTACACTTTATCTAATATTTGCTGTGTTTGCAGGAATGATTGGTACAGCTTTTTCAGTTATAATAAGACTAGAATTAGCTGCTCCAGGTGTACAATTTTTACAAGGGGACCATCAATTATTTAATGTAGTAATAACTGCACACGCATTTATTATGATTTTCTTTATGGTAATGCCTGCATTAGTGGGAGGTTTTGGTAATTATTTATTACCAGTTCAAATAGGGGCACCAGATATGGCATTCCCTCGATTGAACAATATATCATTCTGGTTATTACCTCCTTCATTAATTTTATTATTATTAAGTTCATTAGTAGAAGATGGTGCTGGTACAGGATGGACAGTTTATCCTCCATTAGCTGGAATACAGTCTCATTCTGGAGGTAGTGTTGATTTAGCTATTTTCAGTCTTCACCTTGCTGGTGTATCTTCATTATTAGGAGCAATTAACTTTATTACTACAGTATTAAATATGAGAGCTCCTGGTATGTCTTTACATAAATTACCTTTATTTGTATGGTCAATTTTCGTAACAGCTATTTTATTATTACTTTCTTTACCTGTATTAGCTGGTGCTATCACTATGTTATTAACAGATAGAAACTTTAATACAAGCTTTTATGATCCAGCAGGAGGAGGTGATCCTGTATTATATCAACACTTATTCTGGTTCTTCGGACATCCTGAAGTATATATTTTAATTATACCAGGTTTTGGTATAGTAAGTCATGTAATATCAACATTCTCAGGTAAACCAATTTTTGGTTATATTGGTATGGTATATGCTATGTTCTCTATTGGTATCTTAGGATTTATTGTATGGAGTCACCACATGTTCGCTGTAGGACTTGATGTTGATACTAGAGCTTATTTCACAGCAGCTACTATGGTAATTGCCGTACCTACTGGTATTAAAATATTCTCATGGATGGCTACTTGTTATGGAGGTAGTCTAAGATATACTACACCATTACTATTCGTGTTAGGTTTCTTAGCTTTATTCACAATTGGTGGATTAACAGGAGTAATATTAGCTAATGCTAGTCTAGATGTTGCAATGCATGATACTTATTATGTAGTAGCTCATTTTCATTACGTATTATCAATGGGTGCTGTATTTGCTTTATTTGCTGGTTTCTATTTCTGGGCTCCTAAAATTATAGGTAAAACTTATAATGATTTATTAGGAAAAATTCATTTCTGGACATTGTTTATAGGGGTTAATTTAACATTCTTCCCTCAACATTTCTTAGGATTAGCGGGTATGCCGCGAAGAATCCCAGATTACCCTGATGCTTTCAGTATTTGGAATGCTGTTTCAAGTTTTGGTTCAATCGTTTCAGTAGTAGCTACAATTCTATTTGGATATATAGTTTATGATTTATTTGTAAATGGTAAAGAAGTAAATAATAATCCTTGGGCTGTACCATCATACTTTACTTCAATTAATCAATTTAAAAACGAAACACAAGCAACAAATTCAATAGAATGGGCATTAGCTAGTCCCGTACCATTCCATGCATTTAATATGCTACCTCTTCAATCTTAAGTAACTTTCATTTTTAAAATTTAAGTTTATTTATTTTTATATTTTTTATGTATTATAACCCCACTCTCTTTTTATTTGATTATTTATTTTAAATAAAGTTTATTTTCTTAAATTAGATAAGTCAAATATTCAATATTTAACACCGGCACCCTAAGGAATATTACAAATACAAATTATGAATCTGTCATTATTATTATTTTTAATAGGGATACTAGGTTTTATCCTAAATAGAAAAAATATTATCTTAATGATCATTGCAATAGAAATAATGTTACTTGCTGTTACTCTATTATTATTAATATCTAGTTTTAGTTTTGATGATAATTTAGGACAAACATTTAGCATTTATATAATTGCTATAGCAGGAGCAGAATCAGTAATTGGATTAAGTATTCTTGTAGCTTATTATCGATTAAGAGGAAATATTTCACTTAGAACATAATGTATCTTTCAATTTTAATTTTACCCTTTCTAGGATCATTAGTATCAGGTCTAATGGGAAGAAAAATAGGAGTCAGTGGTGCACACTGGGTTACTTGTACTTGTTTAATTTTAGCCTCTATTTTAGCAACATTTTCTTTTTATGAAGTAGGAATATGTGGTTCACCAGTATCTATCTATTTATTTAGTTGGATAGACTCAGAATTTATGTCTATATCTTGGGAATTCTTATTTGATCAGTTAACTGTATCTATGTTTATTCCTGTATTGTATATTTCTTCTGTTATCCATATTTATTCAATAGATTATTTATCAAGTGATCCTCATAATCAACGATTCTTTTCATATTTATCTTTGTTTACCTTTTTTATGTTATTATTAGCATCAGGTGCTAACTATTTTGTAATGTTTGTTGGTTGGGAAGGTATTGGAATAGTTTCTTATTTATTAATTAACTTCTACTTTACTAGAATTCAATCAAATAAAGCAGCAATTTTAGCTTTAACTATGAATAGAGTAGGTGATATGGGATTAAGTATAGGATTCTTTGTATTATTTGCAGTGTTTGGTTCATTAGATTATTCAACTATATTTAGTTTAGTGCCTTTTATTAATGAAACTGCTATCACTTTGATTAGTTTATTAATTTTTATGGGTGCTATGGCTAAAAGTGCTCAATTAGGTTTACACAGTTGGTTACCTGGTTCTATGGAAGCTCCTACACCTGTAAGTGCTTTACTTCACGCTGCTACTCTAGTTACAGCAGGATTATATTTATTAGTCAGAAGTTCACCTTTATTAGAATATAGTAGTACAGCATTATTAGTGATTACATTAATAGGGGCTTCTACAGCATTTTTTGCAGCAACATGTGGTTTAGTTTTAAATGATATGAAAAGAATTGTTGCTTTTAGTACAATAAGTCAATTAGGATATATGGTTATGGCTGTAGGTATAAGTCAATATAATGTGGCTTTAATGCACGTTGTGAACCATGCTTTCTTTAAAGCATTATTATTCTTAGGCGCAGGTGCTATTATTCATAGTGCAGCTGATGAACAAGATATTAGAAAACTAGGAGGTTTAATTAAGTTTTTACCTTTTACATATACTGTTATGTTAGTAGGAAGTATAGCTTTATTAGGACTACCTTGGTTATCAGGATTTTATAGTAAAGATTTAATTATAGAATTAGCTTACTCAAGATATTCTTTTGCAGCCACTTATGCTTATGTATTAGGAAGTATTACTGCTGGTTTAACCGCATTTTATTCATTTAGATTAATTTCTTTAGTTTTCTTAGGAATGCCAAATGGAATAAAAAGTACTTATAATAATATACATGAGGCGAATATAGCAGTAATAATACCATTATTAATATTAGCTCTATTTAGTATATTCTTTGGATATGTATTTTCAGATCTATTTGTAGGTATAGGTACAGATTTTTTTGGAAGTGCAATCTTTATTCAGCCTAATAATATTTCATTAGTAGAAGCTGAGTTCAGTTTACCTATTTTATTTAAACTTTTACCTACAATACTATCTATATTAGGTGGATTTATAGCTTTATTATTATATAACAAACTACCTTATTTAATAAGTGAAAATTCAACTTTACTACAAAAAATATATACTTTCTTAAATGGACAATATTTATTTGATGTGTTGTATAATCATTTTGCAATAAATAAAGGACTACAATACGGATACATTGTATCTAAAGTTTTTGATAGAGGTGTGATTGAAGCTATAGGACCTTTTGGTTTATCAAATGTTCTACAGAATACTGCAAGTAAAATAGCTAGATTAGATACAGGTGTAATAACTACATACTCTTTATATATTACATTAGGCCTATTAACTTTATTATTTTTAGTGTTCTCTCCAATTTTATTGGATACCTCATTATTAAGTGAAATGAGATTAATTATAATTTATTTTTCTTCTTTAATAATAGCTCTATGGTAATTAAACAATAAACATATTTATATTTATTTAACCCCCTTCATTTTCTGCCTTGTAAGGAAGAAGTGGTTAATATATTCTTCGGCTTAGCGCTTAGCAGGCACACACCAAAATAAGCTTATTCATGAACAAATGAAAATATAAATTTCAGTTTCATAGTTTTATTATAATTAAATTTTACCTTTTTTTAAGGCTACAATAAGAAGCCTGGTTGGTTGGCTTCGCTTTATTAAAGATAAGACTTCATAATACAAAGCCTTGCACTATGAAGTAAATTTACCGTTTTGCCTTTTGACACATTTAAAAGAAATGTATTAATATTAAGCCTATGATTTAATGGTAGAATAATTTCTTGATGAGGAATCTGTAGAAGTTCAAATCTTCTTGGGCTTATAAAATAATGTAAAATAAATTTACACTTACAGGCCTCGGCCTCGTCTCTTTAGGCTACAATCTTAAGACAAGCCTAGAGATCGTATTACAACAATTAAATATTTTCCTATTTTTATAGAAATAAAAAGATAGCAAATAAATAAAGTTTTTTTAAATATATATTAGCTGGTCAGATCATAATTAACGTAATAAAAAGAAATAAATTCAAAATAAATAAATTAAATTAATTGAATTATAAAGCCCGCTTTTTAATTGGAGGCTTATTATAATTCAAGCCCCAAAAAGGAGAAATTTAATTCCCAATTAACCAAAAAGAAATCAATATTTATAATAGTTAAACACCCCTTTAATCCTTTTTTAGGATAAGCTCCTTTGGAATCTTCCTATAGAGCAAAGGTATCTGAAAAGATACTATCTTTGAATATTTTAATTCCACGTGCGTCTTATTAGCACATAATTCACTTAGCTTAAATATTTTTCCTTTATGCTTAATCTAAAGTTAGTACCTTTTAGTCATTTCTTTATAAAAATTTAATAGGAAATGATGTTTTAAAAGGAAGAAGATTTTAATATGTTAAATAATATTTTATGTTAAAATCCTAATACTATTTTATTAAAAATTAACTTTTAATAATAAAATTGAATTTAAATTGAAGTTTAAATCTTAAAGATTTAAATTTTTATATTGGCTACTTCACTATGTTCAATTTATTATAATTATAAAATAGTCTTTAAATTAAAAGTGGTAGGTGGCTAAGCTACCGCAGAAAAGTCAAAAAATAAATAAATACAATAATAATAAATGAGACTATTAAAATCGCAGGCAATTCTTAGACTACTTAACTCATATATGGTAGATTCTCCTCAACCAGCTAATATATCTTATTTATGGAATTTCGGTTCTTTATTAGGTATGTGTCTTATAATACAAATATTAACAGGAGTATTTTTAGCAATGCACTATACACCACATGTAGATTTTGCTTTCAATTCAGTAGAACATATAATGAGAGATGTGAACGCTGGGTATATTTTAAGATATACTCATGCTAATGTAGCTTCATTCTTTTTTATTTTCGTATACTGCCATATTGCAAGAGGACTATTCTATAGTTCATATAAAACACCAAGAGTAATGGTATGGAGTATTGGAGTAATCATCTTCATTGTAATGATGGCAACAGCCTTCTTAGGTTATGTGCTTCCTTATGGTCAAATGTCATTGTGGGGGGCTACTGTAATTACAAATTTATTAAGTGCTATACCTATTTTCGGACACGATTTAGTAGAATTAATTTGGGGAGGTTTCAGTGTAAATAATGCTACTCTAAACAGATTTTTCTCATTACACTTCTTACTACCATTTGTTTTAGCAGCTTTAGTTGTAGGACATTTATTAGCTCTTCATGTTCATGGTTCAAGTAATCCTAATGGAATATCTAACAATGGTGATAGAATTCCATTCCACCCTTATTTCAGCTTTAAAGATCTAGTAACAGTATTTGCATTCTTATTAGTATTATCTGTATTGGTATTTTTCTATCCTAATTTATTAGGACACAGTGATAACTATATACCAGCTAATCCTATGAGTACACCCGCTTCTATTGTGCCTGAATGGTACTTATTACCCTTCTATGCTATATTAAGATCTATTCCTAATAAATTATTAGGAGTAATAGCAATGTTTGGTTCTTTATTAATTTTATTAATCCTTCCTATTACTGATCTATCTAGAGTTAGAGGAAGTCAATTTAGACCTTTAATGAAATTAGCTCATTGGTTCTTTATTGTTAACTTCTTTATTTTAATGTGGATCGGAGCTTGCCACCCTGAAACACCATATTTAGAAATAGGTCAAGCTTCTACAGCATTTTACTTTATATGGTTCTTAGTAATAGTGCCTGTTATAGGTATAGTTGAAAATACAGCTATGGATATAGCAACAGTAAAAAAAGAAAATTTAATATCGTAATACTATAAAATAAATTTTAATAATGAATTATTACAATAATATTAGAATATATCAAATAAGAAATAATCTTAAACCCCTTTTTATTTTAACGGCATAAATCTCCTTTAATGTCTGGTTTATTTAAAAGAAATGATTTAACAAATATAAATCTTTATTATTATATTTATTCTATAAAATATATAAGCAAAGCCTAAATTTAAATCTATTTTATAAGTACAATTTAACCTTGACTAAAAAGAGGTATTGTTATTTGCGAAGTTACGAAGGCTTAGCGAATATATCCATAATTTAACATATTCTAATAAATAGATAATATTGTTTCTTCATACAATGACAATGAACTTCGATTATTGGTTTTTGATCAAAAGTATCGTACATAAATAAAATTATGTCTATAAGTTTAATTTAGAAACTTTATAGAATGATACCTATTCTTTTTTTAATGAAAAATGTTACAAAATCTTCCTAATTATTTAATATTAAATTCTCCATTAGAACAATTTGAAGTAACTAGTCTAATAGGTTTAAATGCCCCTATATTTGCTTACCTTAATTTAACTTTAACTAATTTAGCTTTATATTCTATTATAGTTTTATTTTTAATAGTGACTTTACACTATATTGCTAATAATAATTCTAAATTAGTACCTTCAAAATGGTCTATAGCTTTAGAAAGTTCATTTGCAAGTGTGAATTCAATGGTTAGAGAACAAATTGGGAGTCTTAATGAAATGTATTTACCTTTCATTTACTCTTTATTTTTCTTTATATTAATAGCTAACTTAACAGGTAATGTACCTTATTCTTATACTATCACTACAAGTATTATAGTAACTCTTAGTTTATCATTCACTATTTTAATTGGTGTGACTATCCTAGGACTTTCTATCCATAAAATTAAATTCTTTTCATACTTTATTCCTAGTGGAACTCCTTTAGCTTTAGTACCTCTATTAGTGTTAATTGAATTATTAAGTTATAGTGCTCGAGCATTTAGTTTAGGTATACGATTATTCGCAAATATGACAGCAGGTCATACTTTATTAAAAATCTTATCTACATTCTTACTACAAATGTTTAGTGCTAGTGTAATAGTAGCTGTTTTAACTTTAATTCCTTTTGCTATTTTTATGGCATTAATTGGTTTAGAATTAGCAGTATCTTTCATTCAATCTTATGTATTCTGTATCCTAACTTGTTCATATGTTAGAGATGCTATTGAATTACATTAGTATAAAACTTTCACTCCTTTGGATAAATTGGATAAATCTCAGTCCATAAGAAGGATTAAACAATCTATTTTTTATAAGTTAACCCCTTTTCTAATATTGAAATATAATATATTTCATCTTTCATATTTCATAGTAAAAGACTCCATTTATTTAAGTCTAATTTTATTGATTATGAAACAAGTCACCTCATATTTAAATTTAAAGTCATATTCTCTCTTAAGTATTTTTAAGCTCAACAGCTTCCGATTAGCTGGAAAGAGAACTGTAAATTTATTTTTATACTATCAATTCATTGTTAATTGATTCATTTCATTATATCAGAATCCTTGGTTTTTCATCAAGGGAATCTTCTATTTTCCTAAAAGGTATAGAAGAATAAATATTTGTAAGTCAATAAATAATAAGTTGATCAATTTATAGATTATATTTATTTACAAATATGAAAATAGTTAATTTTTTTTGTTTATATAAATTATGATAAGTACAAACTTTTTAGCCACTTTATTTAATATTTTAATAGGTCTAATAGATGTTTTAGTTGTCTTATTACCTGTTTTATTATCTGTAGCTTTTATGACTATAATAGAAAGAAAACAATTAGCTGCTCATCAAAGACGTGTTGGACCTAATTACGTAGGTTATTTTGGAGTTCTTCAGCCTTTTGCGGATGCTTTAAAATTAATTCTAAAAGAAACAATTGTACCTTCTCAATCTAATAAAGTATTATTTTATTTATCTCCAGTTTCTACTTTAATCTTTAGCCTTCTTGGTTGGGGGGTAATACCTTTTGGTCAAGGATTAGCAATATCAGACTTCTCATTAGGAGTATTATACACTTTAGCATTATCTTCTTTAGGGGTTTATGGTATATTATTTAGTGGTTGGTCTGCAAATTCTAAATATGCCTTTTTAGGATCTTTAAGAAGTACAGCAAGTATGATTAGTTATGAATTAATATTAAGTTCAGCAGTATTAATAATAATTCTATTAACAGGTAGTTTTAACTTTACTACAATTATTGAACAACAACAAGCCATTTGGTTTATTGTACCATTAATGCCTTTATTTATTGTTTATTTTATAGCTATTCTGGCTGAAACAAGTCGTACACCTTTTGATCTTCAAGAAGCTGAATCCGAATTAGTAGCAGGGTTTTTCACTGAACACTCTAGTGTGCCTTTTGTATTCTTCTTCTTAGCTGAATATAGTTCTATAGTATTATTTAGTTGTATTACTGCTATTTTCTTCTTAGGAGGCTATAACTTGCCAGAATTATTTGTAAATGAATCATTTATAAATTTACAATCTATAATACTAGGTATTAAAACTTGTGTCTTCTGTTTTATGTTTGTTTGGTTCCGGGCAACTTTACCTAGAATGAGATACGATGCTTTAATTGAATTATGTTGGCTAAATTTACTACCTATAGCTGTAGCTTTTATTATCTTAGTACCAAGTATTCTAGTGGCTTTTGATATAGCTCCTTATTAAAAAAATATATTTTTTTTTTTTTTTTGTTTTTTATTTATAAGAATAAAACCATATAAGCTTAGAATAAAAACAAACATAAAAGCTTTTAAAATGGCTTTTTTAATGAATAATAAAATAGAAGAATCTACCCTTATCTCCCTTCCCTTTTCACTTTTAACTGATAAAGTTAAGCCTGGCCTAGGAATGAGCAAAAAGATAAATTTATCTATTTCGTAATTTGTAGAAAAATGACTTACGATATTAAATTAAAGAATCTCGTACTATATTTTTATACCCATATTTTAATATTTATTTAACCCCCTTTGGATCCTTTGGTTTAAAATTCTTTAATATATCATACTTAATTTAAGTCATTAAAGTGATGATATTAAATATAAAGTTACTTTGATAAACTCTCCTTAGCTCTTTAGGAAAGGGTTAAAAGGAGGCCTTTCCTTAAATTTAAAGAAGGAAGTCTACACTGCGCAACCTAGTGTTATAATCATAATTCATTTTATTTTAAGCTTCACGTTATCATTAAAAGAGTATTAGAAATAAAAAGATATTTTTGTTATTTCATAAAGCTATTAAACATAATAAATAATATTAATAAGGGGAAATCTGATAATGGTAATCAGTTGTACTTGCACTACAAATATGATAGTTCGACTCTATCTTTCTCCAATGGATTTAAATATAAATATTTTAAAATATAAAAATAATTGAAAAGTACTTAAATTCTTCACTTTGTATAATCCGTAAGGGATTAAATGAATTAGCCTCGGTGGCTTAGCGGCTAAAGCGTTACATTGAAGTCGTAAACAGGGGAGTTCGATTCTCTCCCGAGGCATAAATTTTAATTTAGACTATAAATAGTAATTTAGATTTATTTACTATTTACAAGTTTAGCCGGAATAGTTTAATAGGTTAAAACGGATTCCTTGTAAGATTTAAATATTGGTTCGATTCCAGTTTTCGGCATTTCGCCACATTGAGTTGTAGTTTAATTGGAAAAACACCATTTTTTGGTAGTGGATTATATCAGTTCGAATCTGGTCAACTCAGAATTTATTTATTTCACTTAAAAGGATTAAAATCTTTTGTCCCCTTTATTTGACTTCCAACGGAGCGGAACGAAGGAAGAGAAATTAACTTTACTGTTGAATAAATATAAAATGAAGATATAAAAGAAAGATATAATATTATTCAAAATTGAAATATAAAATGAATTATAATATCTTAAAATATTTTTCATTTATTTAATCAAACATAAATAAGGAATATTTGGATCTCTAGTCTTAAATTTAATAAATAGGCCTAGATTCATCTTAGTTAGTTTTTACTCTTCAATATGTAAAATATAAAGAGTAAGTGTTGATAATCTTTATGAACTTTCTGTAACAGAACTTCTTCTTCCCAGCCTCAAGGGGCTAAATATGGAGGCTTAGTATAATACTTCGTAGAAGTTGTCTAAAATTAAGGATGCTTTATAAATCATTCCTAAATGACATAATAAGATTAAGTTACATTTTATATGCTTCATTAACAAGCCACAAGGCCTAGGCCTTTGTAAAGTTATATAATGAAGCCTGCCTTTACTTAAAGAGCCAGCATAACACAAGGCAAAATCTTAAAAGTAAGGTCACTTTTTTTCATGATTAATTCCTACTAATGAAAATAGAAATTTATAATTTAGTTCAAGGTCTCTTGTTGGTTATAGGATTCCTATTCTAATTTTAAAGAAATATATTTTATATTCGAACGTATTGAAATTAAATAAATTGGTTTTGTTTAATAATAAAATAGATACGTAGGCCAAAAAAAAAAATGATTTTCAATTAAATGAAAAACTTATTTATAGATTTATTAGCATTTGGTACTTTACTATCAAGTGTTTTAGTAATCACATCAAAAAACCCAGTAATAGCTGTAATATTTTTAATATCAGTATTTGTGAATGCAGCAGGTTATTTAATACTTATTGGAGTAGGATTTATAGGAATCACTTATATTATTCTTTATGTAGGAGCTATTACAGTATTATTTTTATTTGTTATAATGATGATTAATATTAAGCTTACAGATATTTTAGAAACAGGTAGTCAATATACTAAAAATATTCCTTTAGCATTTTCTGTTGGATCTTTATTTCTTTATGAATTATTCACTATTTTACCATTTAGTTTTAATAATGTATCAGTTATCTCTACTTTATTAGATTTCTTTACTCAGTTAAATGGAATACTGTTAAAATCTGAAGTATCTTCAGTATTAAATAATCTTCCAAAAGAAGAATTACATACTGCTTTTAATCCTGGTATAGCAGATATCACTTTTACAAATTTTTTACAAATACAAGCAATAGGACAAGGTCTTTATACTTATGGTGCTACCTGGTTATTACTTTGTAGTATTATTCTATTATTAGCTATGGTTGCTCCTATATTTATTTCTAGAATGTCTACTAAATAAATACAATAATAATTATAAATAACCCCTCCTTTTTAAGATTGAGAAATGATTCTTATTAGTATATTAATCTTTATAGTGGCTATGGCCCTACCTTCATTTAATCGTCATGTGACTCCAATTCTATTAACTAGAATTGCTGCTATAGTTTTAATCTATTCTGGAGCATTAGCTTTTAATGCTTTTTATATTCAGTCAATTGGATCAGGAATAGGTTTATATAGTGGATTATT
>Ga0163163_10000663_pt1 | contig 29504 bp, 24 predicted proteins | sample S65metaG_FD_119766 | JGI IMG/M metagenome (GOLD analysis project Ga0163163, IMG submission 119766) | Switchgrass rhizosphere microbial communities from Kellogg Biological Station, Michigan, USA - S6-5 metaG | ecosystem: Host-associated > Plants > Roots > Rhizosphere > Soil | place: USA... | reverse complement strand
GTACGATCTCGGCTACTTCGACGATGAGACGGTCCGGGTCGAGCCGCTTGAAAACCCCTTCGGCCCGAAAGTGTTACCTATGCCTCCGGAATGAACTGTTACCCATGTGACCGGAATAGACCTAAGAAAATTGGCTCCTCGGGCTGGATTCGAACCAGCAACCCTCCGGTTAACAGCCGGATGCTCTACCGTTGAGCTACCGAGGAACATCGGGGCACGTGCGAGTCCGGTCCACACTCTATCGGTCCGGGCCCGCCGTCACGGCAGGAACCCCAATTCTAACAAATCCCCGGCCGGGCCCAAGCGCCCACGAGCTGCGGCCCGATGCTCGTGTAAAGTAGGCCCCAATAACCGCCATGTCCGAGGCGTCTCGCCGACTCCCCGTCGAGGCCACGACGTGATTGGCCGGAGGCTCGGGCAATACGAGGTCGTGGCCAAGCTCGGTGAAGGCGGAATGGGCCAGGTCTACCGCGCCCGCGACCCGCGCCTCGGCCGCGACGTGGCCATCAAGACCTCCAAAGAACAATTCAGTGCGCGGTTCGAACGCGAGGCGCGCCTGATCGCCTCGTTGAACCATCCGAACATCTGCACGCTCCACGACGTAGGGCCCGACTACCTCGTGATGGAGCTGGTCGAGGGCGAGTCGCCCCGCGGACCGCTGCCGCTCGCGACCGTCGTCGCTTACGCACGGCAAATCGCCGCCGCCCTTGACGCCGCTCACGACCGCGGCATCGTCCATCGCGATCTGAAGCCCGCGAACATCAAGGTCACGCCGCAGGGCCTGGTGAAAGTTCTCGATTTCGGCCTGGCCAAGGTCGTCGACGCGGCGGGCGGATCTGGCGACGACGGAACCACGCACGCGGCAGAGACCGGCATCGGATCGGTCGTCGGCACGCCGGCCTACATGTCCCCGGAGCAAGCGGCCGGCCGGGCCGTGGACAAGCGCACGGACATCTGGGCGTTCGGCGCGATTCTGTACGAGCTGCTCACCGGCGCGCGGCCGTTTCGCGGTGAGAGTGCGACCGAGACGATCGCCGCCATCCTGCAGGCGACGCCGGATCTGTCGCGCGTGCCGCCGCCGGCGCGCCCGCTGCTCCGCCGCTGCCTCGAGAAAGATCCCGCGCGGCGGCTCCGCGACATCGGCGACGCGATGGCGCTCCTGGACGACGCGCCACTCGTCGAACCCGTGAGACCAGCGCGGACGCGGTGGCTGTGGCCGGCGCTGGCGGTCGTGTTCGCGGCGCTTGCAGGCCTGACGTGGTGGGCGCCGTGGCGCCATGCGACGCCACCGATCACTGCGAAGTTTCAGGTCGTTCCGCCTGAGGGGCACACGCTGTGGGCCTACGTCGTGCTGTCACCCGACGGCCGCCGGCTGGTGTTTACGGCGCAGGGCCCCGATGGTCGCGTGCGATTATGGCTGCGCGATCTCGATGCGCTGACCATGCGGCCGCTCACCGAGATCACGACGGCCGACGCGTACGGCAGCCCGTTCTGGTCGCCCGACAGCCGGTACATCGCCTATGGCGATGGCAACACGTTGAAGCGAATCGACGCGGCGGGCGCCGAGCCGCCCGTGGTCATCACGCAGATGACCGGAGTGCTGGTGGGCCCCGGCACGTGGAGCCGCTCGGGCACCATCCTGTTTACGGATCGCAACGTGTTCCTCAACGGCAGCAAGCCGGACACGTCAGTCTGGCGCGTGTCCGCGTCGGGCGGCGACGCGATCCCCGTCGTGGCCGCGAAGGGCCACACCTACGCTCTTCCGTGGTTCCTGCCAGACGATCGGCACTTCCTGTACGTGGAGGCGGACGCCGACTGGTTCTACGTCCACGTGGGCTCGCTCGATGCGGCGCCGGATCGCCAGGCGCCGGAACGAATCATGCGAACGGGAGCGCAGCCGATCTTCGTGCCTTCGGCCGACTCCGGGCGCGGCTGGCTCGTGTTCATGCAGCAGGACACGCTCGTGGCGCAGGCGTTCGATCCTGATCGGTTCACGCTGTCGGGCGACGCGATCCCGCTCGCCGCGCGTGTGGCGATCAGACCAACGCCAGGCTATGGGTCGTTCTCGATGTCGTCGAGCGGCGTGCTCGCGTACCGGCAGAGCGGTGGCGTGCAGCTCGCCTGGTTCGATCGGCAGGGGCACGAGCTCAATCGCGTCGCGGATCCCGATTTCTTCGGCCCGATCCGCATTTCACCTGACGGCCACCGCGGCGCGATCGACAACAAGAGACAGATCTGGCTGATCGACTTCGACCGTGGGTCGCCGACTCGCTTTACGCTCGACGGCGATCCGTCGGAGCTACCGTTCTGGTCGGCTAGCGGCACGCAGATCGTCTTCAGATCCTTGCGTGCGAAAAAGTTCGGCTTCTACGTCCGGGCGGCGGATGGATCGGGCGCGGAGCGGCGGATCTGCGAGTCTGAGAAGGAGCGTTGGATCGACGACTGGAGCCCGGACGGACGGTTCATTCTGTTCAACGAGTATTCGCCCAAAGGCGACGTGGATCTCGGGATGGTGCCGATTGAGGGCGGCCCGCCGATTCCTCTCCTGCAGACGTCGTTCGACGAAGAGTACGCGCAGCTTTCACCCAACGGTCATCTGCTCGCGTACGACTCCAACTCCAGCCAGACAGGACACTTCGAGGTGTACGTGCGTACCTTCTCAGTGAAGGCCGGCCGGCCCGAGCTTGGCCCGGAGCAGATCGTGTCGACCGGAGGCGGTCGCCGGCCGCTCTGGCGCGGCGGGCAGCTCCTCTTCCTCAGCGCCGGCGGCGCGTTGATGAGCGCAGCGGTTCAGGAGACACCGCTGCACGCGAGCGCCCCGGTGCTCTTGTCCCAGCTGCCGCAGCTGATGCACGCCCGGTTCTTCGATGTCGATCCCACCGGTCAGCGCGTGCTCCTGCCGGCGCCTGCCGAGAATCCGAACACGATCACGGTCGTGACGAACTGGCGGAAGTAGCGTGTATGCTTGCAGATCCCGCTGGAGGTTCTATGACCGTTCGTGAGTTCTACATCATCGCCCGCAGAAACGAACTGCCCGTCTTCAAACGCGTCCTCGCGGCTTTACCGCAGGACAAATTCGCCTATAAGCCGCACGAGCGATCGCCCTCCACCGAGCAGATCGTGTGGACGATGACGCAGGAGCAGGACGCGTGCATCTCGCTGGTGAAAACCGGCGAGCTGAACTTCCAGCCCAACAAGCCGCCCGCGCCCGAGAGGATGCTCGCGGACTTCGAGAAGCACTACTCGCAGCTGCTCGAGGACGTCACGAAGATGGACGAGAGCACGTGGCACACCAACGGCCAGTTTAAAGTCCAGGGCCAGCTGCGCATGGAGATGCCGATCGGCCAGTTCCTGTGGCTCTTCCACAACGACGCGATCCACCACCGCGGCCAGCTCGCGGCGTACATCCGGCCGATGGGTGGAAAAGTTCCGTCGATCTACGGGCCGTCGGGCGATGACCCCGGGAACTAATCGGCAATCGATGATCTGGGATCGGGGGATCGAAGAGCATCGATAGATCGACGAACGATGTCGATCTACCGATGATCGAAGAACCAGCTATCCCGCCGTCAGCGCACCGCGTGGAATCAGGTCGTGACGGGCGCGCGGCGGCGCAGGCGTCGAAGGACCGACCGCGCCGGCAAGAACAGGATCACGGCCCAGATCAGCAGCGTCGGCGCGGCGCCGAGCACCGCGAGCGACACGCCGACGAGACTCTCGAGCGCCGTGCGCGCGCCGTCGACGACGGCGTTGCGCAGGCGCGTGCCAATCGGGAGCGGACCGTTGTCCGCGAGCTCCGCACGGTAGCGCTCCGCGACCTCGATCGAGATCGTCGAGAGCGCCGCGCGGTTGCGCATCGCGAGCTCCTGCGCCTCCATCTGCTCGATCTCGGTCCGGACGCGCGACTGCGCCTGCTCCACCGCGAGCACGTCCGAGAGCCGGCCCGTGCGCTCCTTGAGGATCTCGCCGAGCCGCGCTTCTTCGATCTTCGCGTTCGAGATGCGGATCGCGAGGTCGCGATGCGCGTCGGTGACGTCCTCGCTCGACTGCGACTCCTGCAGCACACGGCCGAGCGCGCGCACGCCCGCAAGCGCCGCATCCATCTCCGTGATCGGCACGCGCAGCGTCGCGCTCATGCTGCGCTGATTCGGCGGGTCGCCTGCGAGCGTGAGCGACGCGACCGACCCATGACGCTCGACGGCGACGCGCTCGAGCGCCGCACGCATGTCGTCGAACTTCTCGGTCGAGAGACTGACCGACGCGGTGCGTACAATCATCTGGTTGTTTGCGGCCGTCTGCGCCGGAGACGCGCCGCCGGAAACGACGACCGCGTTGCCGCCCGCTTGGCCCAACTGACCGCCGACGCCTGGAGTCATGCCGACGACCTGTGACGGATCCCGCGGCGTCAAGGATCGCCCGCGGGAACTGGCGTAGCCAAGCGATCGCAGCGCGCCGTCGACTTGGCCAGGCTGCCCGGCGTCCGCTTGCGGCCGCGCCACGCCGTTGACGGTGCTCGCGGCGGCCGCATTCCTTTCACTCACCTGCCCAAAGGCGTCGGCGGCCGGCCGCGGCTTGAGTGCATTCCAGGACACGGCAATTACGACGGCGCCGATCGCGCAAGCCGCGACGAGGCCCCAGCGCATTCTCGACTGAAGCGGTCGTACCGGGCGCGCAAGCTTCTCCAATAGCCCAATAACCCGATAGCCCGATGGCCCAATCGCGGCGGCCGCAGCCAGCCGCCGCGGCGCCGGCTCGACCGCCCACTCGCCGAGCCCCGCCGACACCTCGCGCAGATCATCCGCGAGTGCGCGACATTCCGCGCACTGATCGAGATGCGCCCGGACCACGACGGCGCGCGCGGCCGCGATCTCGCCATCGAGATACGCCATCACTTCCTCGCGATCGATCTCATGTGTGATGGTCATCGTGCGTCTCCCATTTTTCGTGGCTCGCGGCGCCCCACCCCCGCTCGCTCGCGCTGCGGCGCTCGCAGACGCGCTATCCTCGCGCGGGCCGCGGGCGCCCCTTTGCCCCATTGCTTCACTGGCTCACCGCCGCACTGCCAGCACGAGCCCCCAGGAGCTTTTCGCGAAGCGCCAGGCGCGCGCGAAACAAACGCGACCGTACGGTGTTGACGGGCACGCCGATCACGAGAGCGATCTCGGTGTAGTCGAGCGCGTCGTACTCGCGCAGCATGACGATCTCGCGGTCCTTTGGATCGAGCGCGGCCAGGGCCTGGCGCACCCACAGCACGGCCGCGGGATCGGACGAAGTGCCGGCGAGGCCGTCCAGATCCGGCGTCGACACGTCGCCTCTGCGCTGCGTCTTACGTCGCGAGGCCGAAAGCAGGTTGAACGCGATCCCGAAGAGATAGCTGCGGAATGACGCGCGCGGCTCGTATCGCCGCGACGCCTTGAGAACGGCGACAAACGTTTCCTGCGCCAGCTCCTCAGCGTCGGCCGGGTCGGTGACACGGCGGCGGAAAAAGGCCCAGATGGGCTGACGGTACCGCTCGAAGAGCTCGTCAAACGCCGGCCGATTGCCAGCCAAGAACGCGAGGACGAGCTCTTCGTCGGTCATCGGCCGGGTGCACCTACCTTATGTAATGACCGAACCGGAGGAATAGTTCCATCGGCAATCGACAATCTGGGATCGGGTATTCGCAGAGCCATTGATGCATCGACCATCTATATCGCCGGAATCGGGCATCGAATGGCCGAGCCCCGCGATGGCCGATGGATCGATATGGTTGAATCGATGTATCGACGGGTGTTCGATTACCCGATCCCAGATGGCCGATTGTCGACTACTTCACGCTGGCGTTCACCTCAATCGTCAGCGACCCGCGCAGCGCGTTCGACACCGGGCACTTCCCTTCCGCTTCCTTGGCCACGTCGGGGAACGTCGCGGGATCGATCCCGGTGAGCCCTTCGGCGACGACGGTGAGCTTGGAGCTCACGATCTTGATGCCGGCCTCGCCGAGGTCTGCGGAAATGGTGCACGTGATGTGGGTCTTGCCGATCGCCCCGCCCTTGCGGCCGACCGTCGCGTTGAGCGCCATCGCGTAGCACGATCCGTGCGCGGCGGCGATGAGCTCTTCCGGGCTCGTCGCACCGGCGGCGTCACCGACGCGGCTCGGAAAGTTGACCGGCAGCGTGAACGCGCCCGTCCCGGCCTTGATTTCGCCCTTGCCGCCTTCGCGCAACGGGCCCGACCAGTTGACGGTGACACTTCGTGAGAACGAGGGCATGCGGACTCCTGACTGTGTGGTGGGGTGCTGACTAATTCTTGATCTTCTTCTTGGCTCGTGTCTCGGTTTTCCTCGACGTCGCCATCTGCACGATCGCGCCGAGGAGCCCGAGCACCAGCCACGCCGGCACCGTCCACCAGAAATTCGGCAGCGGATCGAGCGGATACAGAATCCATGCACCCGTGGACGACATCGCGTGCCTGGCGGTGCTGTTGCCGACGAGCGCGAGGCCGCCGAAGAGCGTGGTCCAGGCGCCGCCGAGCGCCGTGCCGAAGATGATGACGTAGCGCTGTATCGACAGTGCAGCGAGCGCGCCAAGCACGCACACGACCACGAGCACGACCGTCGGTGGATCGCCCTTGAACGCGTGCCAGAGCGCGTTGAGCCCGAGCGCGGCAAGCCCCGCGCCGACCAGGCCCACGCCGATGAAGTACGCCGCCACCATAAGCACCGATCCGACGAGGCCGCCGACCACCGCCGCCGCCACGAGCGCGATCGTGCTCTGCGCGCCGATGATCTGCGTCGTGACCATCGCGCCGATGACGAATCCGAAAATGCCAAGGACGATGCGGAAGAGGCGATAGCCGGCGAAGCACGTGATGAGCCCGCCGACGGTGAGCACCACGGCCGTCGGCATCGCGAAAGAGGCAGGGAGCATCGCGCAGATTATATGGGATGATGCTGGACCGATGTCCGATGCGCGACCGCCCGCACGCGCCAGCCGAACGGCGCTCGCGGCAGTCGCATCGGCCGCCGGACTCGCGCTGCTCGTCTGGCAGATTCGCACGGTCGGCCTCGACACTATCCGCGCCGATCTCGCCGCGGTCGGCTGGGGATTCCTGGCGATTCTCGCCCTCTCGCTCCTCCGCTTCGTTGTCCGCTCCGTCGCCTGGACGACGCTCATCGGCGAGCGTGTGCCGGTGACGAGCGCGCTCGCGGCGAGCATCGGCGGCGACGCGCTCGGCAACATCACACCTCTCAGCCTGCTCGTCAGCGAGCCCGCGAAAGCGTTGTACGTCGGCGGCCGCGTGCACACGGCGCAGGCGTTGGCCGCGCTCGCGGCGGAAAACTTCTTCTACAGCGTGTCGGTCGCGATCTACATCGTGCTCGGGACGGCGGCGCTCCTGCTCGCGTTTCCGGTGGATGCGACGATTCAGTGGGCGGGCGTCATCGCCCTCGGCGCGATGGCGGCCATTCTCGCGGCCGCCGCGTGGCTCGCGTGGCAGAAGCCCTCGGTCGCGAGCGCGTTCCTCGCACGCGTGCCGTTCGCGAAGCTCGATGCTGTCGTCTCACGCGTACGCGACTTCGAAGTCCGTACGTACGGCTCGGTCGGCCAGCAATCCGGCCGCCTCAACGTCGTCATCGCCTGCGAAACGGCGTTTCATGTGCTGAGCTTCACCGAAGCGTGGCTGACGCTGTGGCTCTTGACCGGTTCGTCGCTCCCGCTCCAGGCGTTCGTGCTCGATACCTTCAGCCGAGTGTCCAACATCATCTTCCGAGTGATTCCGTTCAGGCTCGGGGTCGATCAAGTCGGGTCAGATCTCGTCGCGCAAGCGATCGGCCTTCGCGCCGGGGTTGGTACCACGATGTCGCTCGTGCGAACGGGGAGAGTACTCGTGTGGGCGATCGTCGGGGTGGGCCTGCTGCTTCGGCGCGGAATTCAAAGACGTAACTAACCTGTCGTACGACGCGTCACATCTCGCGCCTTCCTTCCATCGCCTTTTGCATCGTGAATTCGTCCGTGTAATCGAGATCGCTTCCGACGGGGACGCCCATGGCAATTCGGGTGACGCGCGGGCCAAGGGGCTTGATCAACCTCGCGAGATACAGCGCGGTCGCTTCGCCTTCGACGGTCGGGTTGGTTGCGAGGATGACTTCCTCGACGCCGCCGTCGCCGATGCGCCCGAGGAGTCCCTTGATCTTGAGATCGTCCGGGCCGATGCCCTGGAGCGGCGCGATCGTGCCCATGAGCACGTGGTACCGGCCGCGGAAGCCGCGCGTCTTCTCGACGGACGCGATGTTTTCCGGCTGCTCGACGACGCAGAGCAGGCGCGCGTCGCGATCGTCGGCCGTGCAGTACGTGCAGGGATCGACGTCGGTGATGTTGCTGCAGATCGAGCAGTAGGTGACGCGGTCCTTGACGGAGAGCATCGCGGCCGCGAGCGCGTCGATCTCCTCGCGCGGCGTCTTGAGCAGGTGGTAGGCCAGGCGCTGCGCGCTTCGTGCGCCGATCCCCGGCAGGCGTTGGAGCGCGGCGACCAGATCGGCCAGGGGATCCTGACGCGCCATCAGGACAGCCCGGGAATGCGCAGGCCGCCCATCATGCCCTGCATCTGGGACGCCAGGGCCTCGTCCACCTTGCGATGTGCGTCGCCGAGGGCCGCCACGATCAAATCCTGCAGCATCTCGACGTCGTCTTTCGACACGACCTCCGGATCGAGCTTCACCGCGAGCACCTGCTTGTGGCCGTTGACGGTGACGGTCACCATGCCGCCACCGGCGCTCGCCTCGATTCGCATCTCGCCCATCTGCTTCTGCAGCTTTTCCTGCATCTGCTGGGCCTGCTGCATCATCTTCTGTATGTTCATGTCAGTCTCGAGTCAGGCGCTCGGCACCAGGCATCAGGCACTCGCTCATGAACCCAACGAACCCTACTTAATCTCTTCCACGTCCTCTATTTCACCACCAAATACATCGAGCACAGCCTGAACCGTCGGCTCGGCTTTCGCCCGATCGCGGAGGCCGGCCTTGCGCGAGGCCGTCGACTCGTCGGTTGCCGCCGCCGCTGGCGCCGGCTGGCCCTCGCGCGCGACGACCGTGATCTTCCGGCCGGCGACGGCCTGGGCCAGATTCTCGAGCCAGCCGCGCTTGCCTTCGAGCTGCGCGCGCAGCGCCTTGTGCAGCGGCGCGAACGTGAAGACGACGGTGTCGCGCTCGACGGTGACGCTCTGGGCCTGGGCGACGACCATGCCAAAGAACGTGCGGTTCTGTTCACGTACGGAGGAAAGCAGGGACGATTTCAGATCAGGACCCGGGGTTCCCGGAGGTTCCTTGGGGTTACCGGAGGTTCCCGGGGGTTCCTTGGGGTTCCCTGGGGTTCCCGGGGGTTCCGGGGTTCTGCTGGCCAATGCTTCCGCGGTTCCCGCTGGCCGCGCCGGCCGTGCCGGTGCTGGTGGCGCGGCGGGTCGGGCCGGCGCCGCTTGGCGAGCGGGCGCGGGCGCCAGCGGTACGCTGCCGCCGCTCTGCAGCGACGCGATCAGATCCTCGAGCGGCACGAGCTTGCGGAGCTGGATCCACTTGACCAGCGCCATCTCGAAATGATGACGCGGTTGCGACGAGTAGCGGATCTCGCCTTCCGCGCGCGCGAGCAGGTCGAACGCGCGCAGCAGATCCTCGCGCGAGTAGAGTGCCGCCAGCGTCTTGAGGCGATCGGCCTCGCCTTCAGAGGCGATCTCTGGATCGCTGACACGCGTCGGGTCGATCCGAATCACGAGGAGATCGCGCACGAGCCGCGCGAGCTCGCGGCAGACGATTCTGAGGTCGAAGCCCGCTTCGACCACTCGGCCGGCGAGCGTGAACGAGGTGGCGGCATCCTCGTTGGCCACCGTTTCCGCGATCTCGAACTGCAGATCGCGGCCGATGAGGCCGAGCACGCTGCTGACGTCCTCGAGCGTGACGCGGTCGCTCGTGAACGCGAGCACCTGGTCGAGCGCGGAGAGCGCATCGCGCATGCTGCCTTCGGCCGACCGCGACACGAGCGCCAGCGCGGCATCGTCGATCTTGACCTTCTCGTCGGAGGTCACCCGCTTGAGCTGATCGCGAATCGCGCTGAATGGCAGCGCCTTGAGCTCGAACACCTGCGACCGCGACTGGATCGTCGCCGGCACCGCGTGCAGCTCCGTCGTCGCCATCATGAACTTGACGTACGGCGGCGGCTCCTCGATCGACTTCAACAGCGCGTCGAACGCGCTCTTCGAGAGGCGGTGGACTTCGTCGATGATGAAAATCTTGTATCGATCGCGCATCGGCGCGATCGAGAGCGGCTCGACGATGACCTCGCGAACAGCGTCGACGCCCGTATAGGTGGCGCCGTCGATTTCGAGCACATCGACGTCGCGGCCTTCGGCGATCTCGAGACACGCGTCGCACTTGCCGCACGGCTCCGCCGTCGGCCCCGTCACGCAGTTGAGCGCGCGCGCCAGAATCCGCGCCGTCGTCGTCTTGCCGACACCGCGCGGGCCGGCGAAGATGAACGCCTGCGCGAGCCGGCCGGTCCCAATCGCGTTCTTCAGCGTGAGCACGACGCCGCGCTGGCCGATGACGTCCTCGAAACGCTGAGGACGCCACTTACGAGCGAGAGCGAGATGAGTGGGGGGCACGGATCAAGTTGGAAGTTTGAAGTTCGAAGTTCGAAGTTCGAAGTTCGAAGTTAGAGCTTACCGTCAAACTGAGTCAAACGCCCTCAACTTCGACCTTTGAACGTCTAACTTGAGACGTCGCGTCAGCAGCGCCCGACCGCGGCCCGGAGGGCCTGCGGCACAGCACAGGATCGACTTAGCGCTGCTGCCTTCCGGCCCTGACGCGGTTCGTCGGCTGAACTTGCACAGGGTCCGGACCGCGGTCCGACGCGCTGTCTGACGGAAGTCTAACACCAGGTACGACTCGTGCGACAGGTCGTACCCGTCGTACCTGAGCACTATAATTCGGCCATCGAGCTGCTCTCGAATTTCATCGGCGGCCGCTGGGTGCCTTCGTCGGGCGCCGACGCGTTCGACGTGTACAACCCGGCGAACGGCGAGGTGATCGCGCGCGCGCCGATGTCGACGGCCCGCGACGTGGACGCCGCGGTCACGGCCGCGACGCAGGCCTTCGCCGGCTGGAGCGAGACGCCGCCGGTCATCCGCGCCCGTGCAATGTTCCGGTTCCGGGCGCTGCTCGAAGAACACTTCGAAGAGATCGCGCGGCAAGTCACGATCGAGCACGGCAAGACGCTCGACGAGTCGCGCGGCAGCGTGCGGCGAGGCATCGAATGCGTCGAGGTCGCGTGCGGTGCGCCGTCGCTCCTGATGGGCTACGGCCTGGAGAACGTCGCCACCGGGATCGACTGCGTCGCCATGCGCCAGCCGATCGGCGTGTGCGCGGCAATTTCACCGTTCAACTTCCCCGCCATGGTGCCGCTCTGGTTCCTGCCGTTCGCGGTCGTGAGCGGCAATACGTTTGTCCTCAAACCATCCGAGCAAGTGCCGCTGTCGATGCGGCGCGTCTTCGAGCTGCTCGACAAATGCGATCTGCCGCCGGGCGTCGTCAACCTCGTGAACGGCGGGCGCGAGGTCGTCGAGGCCATCTGCGACCATCCCGGCATCCGCGCCGTGTCGTTCGTCGGATCGACGCCCGTCGCGAAGCTCGTGTACCAGCGCGCGACGCACGCCGGCAAGCGCGTCCAGGCCCTCGGCGGCGCCAAGAACTTCGTCGTCGTCATGCCCGACGCTGATCTCGACCGCAGCATTCCCGTGATCACGGAGTCCTTCTACGGCTGCGCCGGCGAGCGCTGCCTGGCCGGGACGGTCCTGCTGCCTGTCGGCTCGGTACACGACGAGGCGCGCGATCGGCTGATCGAGTCCGCGCGCGCGCTCAAGATCGGCGACGGGCTCGATCCGGGCGTGACGATGGGGCCGGTGATCAGCCAGAAGCACCGCCAGCGTGTGCTGAGCTACGTCGATCAGGGCGTGTCCGATGGCGCGGCGCTCGTTCTCGACGGACGAAAGGCCAGCGTGGCCGACCGTCCGAATGGTTTCTGGGTCGGCCCCACCGTGTTCGACGACGTGGCGCCGTCGATGGCGATTGGCCACGACGAAATCTTCGGACCGGTCGCGTCGGTGTGCCGCGTGAAGACGCTCGAGGACGCGCTGCGTGTGATGGAAGCGCACCCGAACGCCAACGCGACGTCGATCTTCACGTCCAGCGGGAAGAGCGCGCGCGAGTTCAGCCACCGCGCCACGGCGTCGATGGTCGGGGTGAACATCGGCGTGGCCGCGCCAATGGCGTACTTCCCGTTCGGCGGCGCGCGCGACAGCTTCTTCGGTGACCTGAAAGTCCACGGCCGCGACGCGTTCGAGTTCTACACGGATCGCAAGGTCACCATTTCCCGGTGGTTCTGAGATGACGAGCGAAGAGATTGTCGCGCTGGCCAAGAAGCACACGATCTTCGAGTGGACCGCCCAACAGTCGGTCGATCCGATCCCGGTCGCGCGCGCGAAAGGCGTGTACTTCTGGACGCCCGACGGCAAGCGCTACATCGACTTCAACAGCCAATTGATGTGCGTGAACATCGGTCACAGCGATCCGCGCGTCGTGAAGGCGATCGCGGAGCAGGCGGCCACGCTCTGCTACGTCATGCCCGGCATGGCGACCGAGCCGCGGGCCCGGTTGGGCGCGAAGCTCGCGGCGATCGCGCCAGGCGACATCGACGTGTTCTTCTTCACGAACGGCGGCGCCGAAGCGAACGAAAACGCGATGAAGATCGCGCGCGCCGTGACGGGCCGCCTCAAGGTTCTCGCCTTTTACCGCTCGTACCACGGCGGCACCGCCGGTGCGATCTCGGCGACGGGCGATCCGCGTCGCTGGTCCGAGCCTTCGATGCCCGGCGTGATTCACGTCGTCAATCCCTACCACGGCATTCAGCGCGGCTGGGATTCCGCCGAACAGGCGCTCGAGTACCTCGAGGAGACGATCCAGCTCGAAGGTCCGAAGACGATCGCGGCTTTCATCGTCGAGACCGTCGTCGGCACGAATGGCGTGCTGATTCCGCCGGACGGCTACCTTCAGGGCGTGCGAGCGATCTGCGACAAGTACGGGATTCTCCTCATCGCGGACGAAGTGATGGCCGGATTCGGCCGCACGGGCAAGTGGTTTGCGATCGAGCACTGGGGCGTCGTGCCGGATCTGCTGACGATGGCGAAGGGACTGACGAGCGCGTACGTGCAGCTGGGCGCCGTGGGCATGCGGCAGGAGATCGCCGACGCGTTCAGGTCGAAGCCGTTTCCCGGTGGTCTCACCTACAACAGCCATCCGCTCGCGTGCGCGTGCGCGCTCGCGAACCTCGCCGTGTACGAGGAGGACAATCTCATCGACCGGGCGGCTCACACCGGCCGGCTGATGCGAGAGCTGATGGAAGAGCTCGACGCGAAGCATCCGTCGGTCGGCGCGACGCGGTCGATCGGCTTGTTTGGCGTGATCGAGCTCGTGCGCAACCGCGAGACGCGCGAGCCCATGGCGCCGTTCGGCGGCACCTCGCCCGAAATGGCCGCGCTCGGCAAGTTCTTCCGCGAGCATGGCCTGTTCACGTTCGTGCGCTGGCACTACTTCTTCACGAACCCGCCGCTGTCGATCACCGAGGACGAGCTGCGCGAGGGCTTCGCGATCATCGATCGCGGGCTGCAGATCACGGACGACGCTGTGAGTTAGCCGCGGGTGTTGGGCCGAGCGCTCCGCTTCCAGGGGAGCTGCCGCTCGAAACCCGCGCCTCACCGACTGAACGATGGTCCAAACACTCCAAGTCGGCGGATCGCCAGGTTGGAGAGACGTCCGGCCGCCTCAAGCGGAGTTGCCGCGAGAAACCGTTCGCTCCGTCCGCTCAGATTTCGTGCATTCGAGTCGGGCCGCTCCTATCCGGCCGCCGATTGGATCGGCCTACGGAGCCGGCCCTCGAAATCTTCGCTCCCTCCGCTCCGGTTTCGTGGCTCGTATTCGCGGCACTCCGATTCGGCCGCCGGACGTCCCTCCAACCCGGCGCTCCGCTCGCACAGCCCAACGCTGCCTCTGCCTGCGGGTCGCGCCTTATGGAGCGGTCGCTTCCAACGCTCCCGCTCTGATCGCTCTGGTCCTGAACCGGCCGTACGCGAAGTAGACGACCAACCCCGTGATCAGCCAGATGATCAACCGCTCCCACGTGACGATGGGCAGGCCGACCATCTGAGCGAGGCAGATGAGGGCGCCGATGATGGGCACGGCCGGCACGAACGGGGTCTTGAACGGTCGCGGAAGATCGGGCGCGGTCTTGCGCAGCACGATCACGCCGATGCTGACGAGGACGAACGCGAGCAGCGTGCCGATGCTCACGAGCTGGCTGAGCGCGTTGATCGGCGTGAAGCCGGCGACCAGCGCGATGATGCAGCCCGTGAGCATCGTGCTGACGTGCGGCGTCCGGAAGCGCGGGTGCACGCGCGCGAAGAGCGGCGGCAGCAGCCCGTCGCGGCTCATCGAGTAGAAGATGCGCGTCTGGCCCAGCAGGTTGACGATCATCGTGCTGAAGAGGCCGAAGATCGCCGCGATCTTGATGAACGGACTGAGCCACCTGAGGCCCGTCGCGTCGATGCCCACCGCGAGCGGATCGGCGACGTTGAGCTTGCTGTACGGGACGATGCCGATGAGCACGATCGCGACCAGGATGTAGAGCACCGTGCAGATCCCGAGCGACGCCAGGATGCCGATCGGCATGTCGCGCGCGGGGTTCTTCGCTTCCTGGGCCGCGGTCGAGACGGCGTCGAACCCGATGTACGCGAAGAACATGACGCCGGCCCCGCGCAGGATCCCACTCCAGCCGAACGATCCAAAGCTGCCCTGGTTCGGCGGGATGAACGGCGTGAGGTTTTCCATCCGCACGTACGACGCGCCGGCCACGATGAAGACGACGAGGACGGCAGCTTTGATGATGACGAGCGCGGTGTTCGTGTCCGCCGATTCCTTGATCCCGATCACCAGCAGCGTCGTCACCACGAGCACGATCGCCGCGGCTGGCAGATTCGACGGCGCGATCGCGAGCGACCTCGGTATGTCGACGCCGAGGTCGTGCATGAAGCTGACGAAGTAGCCCGACCAGCCGACAGCAACCGTCGACGTCGCCAGCGCGTACTCGAGAATCAGATCCCAACCGATGATCCACGCGACGAGCTCGCCGATCGTGGCGTAGGCGTAGGTGTAGGCGCTGCCGGAGACCGGGACCATCGATGCGAACTCCGCGTAGCAGAGCCCGGAGAACACGCACCCGACCGCGGAGATGACCATCGAGATCACGAGCGCAGGCCCCGCGTTCATCGACGCGGCGGTGCCCGTGAGCACGAAGATGCCGGTGCCGATGATCGCACCAATGCCGAGCGCCGTGAGATTCCAGGACCCCAGCGATCGCTTGAGCACGCCACCCTCGGCCTCAGCCTTGAGCTGGGCCAGCGGCTTCTTGGCGAACAGGTCCACCTGCGCACACTTACGCAGATGCCTCCCAATCGTCTTGGACGAATCGCACTGGTTGGATCGCCGTAACGTCTCCGGCCCTTCGCCTTGGGACCGGTGGGAGCCGCGCCCGAGAGAAGTCACGGCGCTCCTCAGCGGAGCTGCCGCGAGAAACCGTTCGCTCCGTCCGCTCAGATTTCAAGCATTCGATTCGCGCCGCTCCTATCCGGCCGCTGGCTGGCTAGAGCGGCCTACGGAGCCGGCGCTCGAAATCTTCGCTCCCTCCGCTCTGGTTTCGGTGCTTCGCTCATCGCGGCACTCCGATTCGGATCGCCTTGACTTCTCTCGAGCGCGGCTCGACGTCCCCTTCGAGCGCCGGTCGCGCGGTCCAGTCCGCGCCGACTCGGAGCGGCGCGATTCGCGTCAGCGCGAAGCCGGGCCGGAAGGAGCGCCGATTTCGAGCGCGACGTTCGTCGGCCAGCGAAGGCTGGCCGGATAGAACTCGCGCGATGATCGGAGCACGAAATCGGCGCGGATGGAGGCACGGATTCGAGCGCCGGCTCCGCGGAGGCGCGGGCTGGACCGTGCGACCGGCGCCATCGGGGCTATGTCTTCACGCGCGCGCGATATTCCGCCGGACTCAACCCCGTCTCACGTTTGAACGTTCGACAGAAGTGACTTTGGTCGCAGAAACCGGACGCGAGCGCGATGTCGCCAAGCGGAGCGCCCGTCGAGATGAGCTGAACGCGTGCGTACTCGACCCGCAGCTCGCGGACGTAGCCCGAAAACGTCGTGTTGTACGTGCGGCGGAAGCTGCGCGCGAGGTGCACGGGGTGGACGCCGACCATCGCGGCGACCGTCGCGAGCAGGACGCGCTCCGCGAAGTGCCGATCGACGAACGCGCGGGCGCGAAGGAGCCACGCGGGCGCGGATTCGCGCTCTTCTCTTGCCGCGCGACGGGAGGCTTCAGCCAACACGCCGAGCGCAATGCTTTCGATCGCGAGGCGCGAGACCTCATCGCGCAGCCGGAACTCGCCGTACAAGCGATGCGCCAGATGCAGCACTAGGCCGCCCTGGAACGACGCCGCGCGCGTCAGCACCGGCGCGTGCTCCCGCGCGCGCGCGAGCCACGTGTCGTCCATCTCGAGAATCAAACACGTCGCGCCGGCGCTCGTCGCCGTGTATGACCGCGGCTCCCCCGCCGGCTGGAAAAACAGCGTCGCGGCCCGCTCGCCCGACGCCCGGCGCGCGTCCGCCGGCATCAGCCCGCCGCGCACCACGAGCAGAAACCGCGCGCGCGAGTGCGATTCCTGGTGAATCCGCTCGCCGGCCTCGTACTCGACCTCGGCCAGCACCAAGCCGGGAATCCGGCGCCAGCGGAGCGCCTCGCCGGTCGTGAAACCGCGGGGGAGGGTGAACATGAGGGAATACTAGCCTTAACGCAGTCCCCGCGCGTAGAAGAGCTCGGTAAGCCCGCGCGTCCCGGCGTACACGCAGACGGCGCCATCCTTCACGATTCGAATGGCGCCGATCTCGAAGAGGCCGGTGGGATCTGCGGGCGTGATCTCGCGCCACGGCTGGTTGTGGCCGGTCGCGATTTCATGCCGGTAGATGCGCGTGGGAAACTGACCGCGGCTCCGAATGAACAGCCAGCCGTCGGAGCTCCAATGGATGGGCGTCCCCTCGGCACCCGTGAGCGGTCGTGGCTGTCCGCCGTCGATTGGATACAACGTCGTCGTTCCAGCGATTGCGGCGGCGATCCATCGCCCGTTTGGAGAGACGGCGAATCCGGCGTCCGCGCCCTCCGGCGTCACGGGAAGCCATTGCTGACCGTCTAGCATGTAGACCTGACCTCCGCGGCGACCTTCCTGAAAGAGCACGAACAGTCTCCCGTCGGGCGACCACTGGGCCGTAGAGTTGAGGTTTGGCTGGCGCCCCGGATTGATCGGCAACGTGGTTGTCGAGCCCACGCCAGTGGGCAGCAGGAGCAACTGGTCCTGACGCTGGACGAGTGCGAGAGTGCCATCCGGTGAGAGGCCGAGCGCCCGGCCAGGGCCGAGATTCACCCTCTCCGAGCCATCAGTCGCGAGCCGGTAGGTTCCCTCCGCCCCCTCACGGTTCTCGTGCGCCAGGATCCATCGACCGTCGTCGGACAGAGTGAAAAAGTCCGTGCGCCCGAACAGATCGATCGTTTGCTCCTGAGTCTGGCCGGCGTGGAGGACGGTGAGTGACGTCACCCCCGCGCCGGACATCACGAGCGCGCCCTTCCCATCCGGCGCGATGTCCTGAATCGTAATCGGGCCCGGCACGCGCGCAACGAGCCGGGCTTCGCCGCTGAGCCCTAGAGCGTAGATGGCGCGGTCGTAGCCGCTGTGCGTGTCCGAGCCGCTGAACCAGACTTCGCGGCTGTCCGGCGACCACGCCAGCCCCCACGCGAACGTGATCGTGAAAGTCGTGTGCCGCTGACCCTGGAGATCCCAGACCTCGATCGCCGTAGGTTCGCCGGTGATGAAGGCCACCAGCTTGCCGTTGGGGGAGACTCGGGGCATCCGCGCGGCGACCGGGATCGGGTGTCCCTCTGGGAACTCGAGCCGTCCGTCCGCATAGCGAACGGCCAGGCTCTCGCCATCGGCCAGCCAATCGGCATCGGTAATGCCTTCGAGCAGCGGATGCGGCGTGCCCCCAAGGGCTGGGACGCGCGCGAGCGTTCCGGGCGAACCGCTCTGATTGCGGCGGTTCGTCAGCAGCACCGCCAGCTCGTTCTGGTGCGACACCGAGAGGATGAACGCCGACGGCACGTGGCTGACCAGATCCGATTCCACGCCGCCGTCGATGCTCGTCCTGAACACGCGCGACTCATCAGCCCCAAATGCCGCGCTGTAATAGACCGTCTTGCTGTCGGGCGCGAACCGCGCGCCGGTGATCGTGCCGCGTCGAAATGTCAGCGGCTGGTACGACGGCGCGCCTGCCGGGCGCATGGCCTCATACGTACCTCCAACCCCGAGGAGCAATGCCAGTGCGACCGCGGCCGCGATGAGCAACGATCGCCTGCGCCACAGCGACGACGCCACGGGGTTCGTGGGACTCTCGGGGGGCGGCATCCGCGTGATCTCCGACAGGTGATCGCGGAGGTCGCCAAGATCGCGCGCGAGGTCCTTGGTGGACGCGTATCGATCGTTCGGATCTTTCGCGAGGCACCGCTCGACCATCCACGCGAGCTGCGGCGGTGCGTCCGCGCGCTTCGATCGCAGCGGCTCAGGCTCATCGCGGATCGTCGCGGCGAGCGACTCGAGGAACGTCTCGCGCCGGAAGGGGCGCTCTCCGGTCGCCATCTCGTACATCAACGCGCCGAGCGCGAACTGATCGGCGCGGTAGTCCGCCGGCTTGCCGGCCGCTTGTTCGGGCGACAGGTAGCCCAACGTGCCGAGCACCAGGCCGGATTCGGTGCCCTTGACCTGCGTCGTCGCGTCGGCGATCGGTCCGGCGTCGAGCTCCGGAAAGACGAGCTTCGCCAGGCCGAAGTCCACGATCTTGGCGAAGCCATCGTCGGTCACCATCACGTTGTCGGGCTTGAGGTCACGGTGAACGATGCCCGCGCCGTGGGCCTTGGCAAGCCCGTCCGCAATCTGCGCGGACAAGTGCAGCAGCCGCCGCAGGGGCAACGGTCCGGCGGCGATCACCTGGCGCAGCGACTGACCCTCGATGCGCTCGAGCACGAGGTACGGACCGATGTCACTCGTCGCGACCTCGTAGAGCGTGACGATGTTCGGATGATTGAGCGCGGAGACGGCCTTGGCTTCGCGCTCGAACCGCGCGAGCCGGTCCGGGTCCTGCACGACGTCGGCGGGCAGGACCTTGATCGCTACATCGCGCCCAAGCCTCGTGTCTTTGGCGCGATAGACCTCGCCCATGCCACCAGCGCCGAGCGGGCCGAGAATCTCGTACGGACCAAGACGAGTGCCGGCGGTAAGGCTCACCGGCGCTCCGATGCATGGGCGAGGTCGGTCTGCTTCAAGAAGTGGCGCGGGGCCCCACCCCCGCGCCTCGAGCCGCGCTTCGACTCGCAGACTCGCTCCGCGCGACGGCCGCAGGCGCCCATGCCACCAGCGCCGAGAGGGCCGAGAATCTCGTACGGACCAAGAAGAGTGCCGGCGGTAAGGCTCACCGGCGCTCCGATGCATGGGCGAGGTCGGTCTGCTTCAAGAAATGGCGCGGGGCCCCGCCCCCGCGCCTCGAGCCGCGCTTTGACTCGCACACTCGCTCCGCGCGGCGGCCGCAGGCGCCCATGCCACCAGCGCCGAGAGGGCCGAGAATCTCGTACGGACCAAGACGAGTGCCGGAGATGAGTGGCATGGATGTCGGGAGGCTTGGATCCTACACCCTAGGCCCCAGGCGATAGGCCCCGGGTCCCAGAGCAGAGCCAGCGGCTGACGGTTGCCCGGCTTGAACCTTGGCCCTTTTGCCTTGGGCCTGATTTATTTCGTCAGCCCCACCGCCATGCCCGCCACCAAGTGGTGCGTGTAGGCAGGCATCCAGCCGGTACCTTCGTCCAGATCGACCTTTGGCCGCGCGTAGGTGAACTTGTATTCGGTGACGATGGATAGCCGGTAGGGCAGCTGAATCTGCACACCGGCGGCGGCCTGCGCACCGAACCCGCCGTAGTCGTAGTCGTGTTTGACCTTGCCGAGCACGGTGGACTCCGAGTGCGGGATCATCGGGCCCGTGCCGCCGCGCAGCGTGAGCGCGATCTTGTCCGATCCGCCGAGCGGCCTGCGCATGACGACATTGACGAACAGGAGATTGAGGCCGTGCGTCATCTGGAACTCGGAGACGATGTTGTTCATCGGCTGCGCGCCGCCCGGCGGCAAGACGGTTCCGGCCGCGACCGTGACATCGTAGCTCTGGGTCGTATCGGCGAGTGCCTTCATGTGGATATGTTCGAACTCGAGGCCGAGATGCTTGAGGCTTCCAAACATCCTGCCGACCCGCCATCCGTAGTAGCGCCGAGGGTAGTTCGGCTGGGCAGCGATCTGCACGTTGTGAAAATCAACAGAGAGATTCTCGGTCGGCACTCGAATCGAGACCGTGGAGTCGATCGTGTAGTTGCCGCCCAGATACGCAGCGAGATACCACTCCGCTGACGCACTCCTGGGCACGGCCAACGACAGGACGAGACCGATCAATAAACTGGGGAGCAGGCGCATGGCGCCGGATCCTACCATTTCCGTCTTGGGGTCATTGCGGTATGCAGATCCGCACGTCGCGCACGATGACCTCCCTGCCGGCGTCGCACGCACCGACGTCGATGCGGACCGCGCGATCGCGATGCGCATCGTACTCCTCTTGATACGCGGGAATGCGGACGAGCTCGGACGAGGCGATGTGCACTTTGCCACCGGTGCGGAACGTCAGGTTGTAGGCGACCCAGTACGGGGCGATGCCGCTCGTCATGCCTTGCTCTTCCAGGAACGTCGCCACCGCGCCGAGCCGATCGGGCAGGCGCGCATCCGAGAGCGCGCGATAGTACTTCGCGTTGGCGACGCCGTTAGCCGCGGCGAGCCACACGAGCGCGGCGAAGGTCAAGGCGCGCACTGCACCGCTCGGCTGACCGCTGAGCACGCACGCCGCGAGCGCCGCCGGCACGAGCGCGAGGATGAACAGATACCGGATGAGCAGCGTGTCGTGCGTCATCTCGCGTCCGGCAAACGCCAGCGCGACGAGAGCGCACACGAGCGTCAGGTACTCCCCCGCTTCCGTCCGCGCGTCGCGGCGCCATGTCTGCCATCGCCGGGCAACCGTCGCGATCGCAAGAAGCGCGAGGAGCCCGACCGCGATGAGCGAGACCGTCGATCCCTCGACGAACGGCAGAACGAAACCGGTGTCACGCAGATCGTGCGGCGCGAGCCCAAGCAAGATCGAGGTGTCCCTCGCGAGCCACAACAGGCCGTTCGCGATATCGATCGACGGCGTGTACCCAGCCTCGAGCCCTCCGTAGTTCGTCGACCAATGCGCCACCCAGCGAATCGCGAGGAGGGCAATTGCCAGGACGCCCGCGGTCTCGAGCCACCGCAGCACCGACGCGCGGCGATCATCGGCGCGCGAGATCTCGATGACGGCCAGCCCGATCAGTGCGACGGCCGTCACTTCGCGGTGCGCGATGACAAACGCTCCCGCCAACCCGAGCGCGATCGGCCGCCGACGCAGCAGGAACAGCAGCGGCACGTACAGCACGGGCTCGAGATGTCCGCCTGACGCGTTCATGAAGGACTGCGACAAGACGACGGTCGGCAGGGCGATCGTCGCGCTCACGAGCGCGCTCGCGGCCGGGCCCAGCCGCGCGGATTTCCGGAGCACGACGTAGAGCGCGCCGACCGCCAGCACGTTGATCGGCACGAACGGCGCTTTGAGCAGCGCGATCGACGGCCCGAATACCGCGAAAAGCGGCGCGGCGAGCCAGGCGATCACGGCCAGCAGATACGTCTGGCCGTACATGACGATCGGGAGCGTCTTCAGATGCGAAAGATCGATGGCCATGATTCCGAGGACGGCCTGATCGGAATCGAAGTGGACCGGTGCGAAGACGAGGTACGCGAGCGTGCGCGCGACAGTCAGCGCGGCGAGGACACCGAGGGCGAGCCAGTCGAGGCGAGTGAGCGTCGGCGGGCGGTCCAGGCCGCTAACGATAGACGATTTTCAGGAGGGTGAAAAATCGCGCTAATCGACCAACGCCTTGAACGGCGCGATCTCTGACTCGCCCGTCTCGACACCCTGCCGGCGGCGCCACCAGGACTGTGCAATCGCCGCCGCCAGCACCATCGCGACGGGCAGGACGACGACCCCGGCAATCATTCGGACGGCGGTCAGCAGCGCGTCCGACGGCGCGTCCATCATGAGGATCAGCCCGGCGACCAGGATCGCGCTGGCGCCAGGATACGAGTGGTCACGGGAACCAGGTTGCTCATGGCCCGCGAAATTGCAAGAGGTCTGCCAGGACAAACCGCGAGTTCGCACCCCGACTCGATGCGTTCTGCGGCGTGGCGAACCGGCGGCCTGCTTAGTCTGGGTAGCGTGCTGCTTAGTGTCGGGCGTCGGAGATCTCGTACCAGTCGATGTGCCGCGACCAGTCGAGACACCTGAGGCACACCGTCCAGCGCCACTGGTGAGCGCACGACGGGCAACGCCCGCGCGTCTCGAACGTGTTCCACGACGTGCCGCAGCCCTGGAACCGCGGCTCAGGTGAGCGGTCGCTGTCGAGACAGCACCACCGGCTGGATGGCGACGGCCGCCAGTCACACCTCGGACACCGGATGCGCGCGGAGCCGTCGTCGAGCTCTCCCTCGATCTTGATGTCCGGTGTCACGACCACCGGCGTCTGTTTCAGGGACCACAACGTCATCGCCATCTCCGTCTGAGCGTCCTAGATTCCTAGATAGCCCACGTCGGGCTCCGCCGTCAACGCTGCCACGGCACATGACGTGCTTCAGATCGTCGAGCGATCTGCGTTCTGATCGAATTTCCTCAGCAATTGCGCGGATCCGTCGCATCTTTCGCGGCCACCGCCACGACATGCCGTGGTGCCTGGGGTGGCCAGAGGCTGGACCGTCGGAATAAGTCAGGGAGCGAGGACATGGCCAAGACCGAGAAACCGAACATCCTGATCATCTGGGGCGACGACATTGGCTGGTTCAATGTCAGCTTCAACAACAACGGGATCATGGGCTATCGCACGCCCAACATCGACCGCATCGCAAAAGAGGGCTGCAACTTCACCGACTGGTACGGCCAGCAGAGTTGCACGGCCGGCCGCGCGGCGTTCATCACGGGGCAGTCGCCGATCCGCACAGGCCTGACGAAAGTCGGCTTGCCTGGTGCCGACCTCGGCCTGCAGCCGGAAGATCCCTCGATCGCCGACGTGCTCAAGCCGCTCGGCTACACCTGCGGTCAGTTCGGCAAGAACCACCTCGGCGACCGCGACGAGTTCCTGCCGACCGCGCACGGCTTCGACGAGTTCTTCGGCAACCTGTATCACCTCAACGCCGAGCAGGAGCCCGAGAATCCCGATTATCCGAAGGATCCCGAGTTCAAGAAGAAGTTCGGACCGCGCGGCGTGCTGCACACCTGGGCGAATGCAGACGGCACGCAGAAAATCGAAAACACCGGGCCGCTGACGGTGAAGCGCATGGAGACGGTGGACGAGGAGTTCCTCGACGGCGCGCTCAAGTTCATCGACAAGGCGGTCAAGGACGACAAGCCGTTCTTCTGCTGGTGGAACTCCACCCGGATGCACATCTTCACGCATCTCAAGAAGGAGTCGGTGGGCAAGACGGGCCTCGGCGTCTTTCCCGACGGCATGGTGGAGCACGACGGGCACGTGGGCCAGCTGCTGAAGAAGCTCGACGACCTCAAGATCGCCGACAACACGATCGTCATGTACTCCACCGACAACGGCGCCGAGGTGATGAGCTGGCCCGACGGCGGCACGACGCCGTTCCGCGGTGAGAAGGACACGAACTTCGAAGGAGGCTGGCGAGTGCCCTGCGCCATCCGTTGGCCCGGCGTCATCAAAGCGGGGACGACATCCAACGAGGTGTTCTCGCACACGGACATGCTCCCGACGCTGGCCGCAGCGGCGGGCGAACCGGCCGCCGTCGACAAACTGAAGAAGGGCTACAAGTCCGGCAAGAAGACGTTCAAGGTGCACATCGACGGCTACAACCTGTTGCCGTTCCTCAAGGGCGAGGCCAAAGAGAATCCGCGCAAGGGATTCCTCTACTGGAGCGACGACGGCGACCTCATGGCGTTGCGCGTCGGCAACTGGAAGTGCACGTTCATGGAGCAGCGCGGTCACGGCTTCGACGTCTGGTCGGAGCCGCTGGTCAGCACGCGAGTCCCGAAGATCAACAACCTGCGGACCGATCCCTTCGAACGGGCGGCCGAAGACGCCACCATGTTCTACGGCAAGTGGCTGATCGACCGCGCCTTCCTGCTGGTGCCGGCGCAGATGATCGTCGGCGAATTCCTCAAGACGTTCCAGGAGTTCCCGCCGCGGCAACGGCCCGCGAGCTTCAGCATCGATCAGGCGCTCGAGAAAGCCAGACAGAGTCAGGCCGCCATGGAAAGAAGCGGTGGCGCGGGCGTAAAGTAAGGGGGAGTCTCGCACCTACAGAGGCGGCCGTCCACGGAGACGGCCGCCTCTGTCGTTTCTCCATGACCGATCCGATCCAGGACTTCTACACACGACATCCGTATCCGCCGCCCGTCGAGAATCTCGACCGGGCGCGTGACGAATGGCACGACCCGAACCGGCATCGCGCCGAGTTTCATCTCTTCTGGCCAGAGCGTCCGTACCGCGCGGATCTCGACATCCTCGTCGCAGGCTGCGGCACGTGGCAGGCCGCGAGGTACGCGGTTACACATCCGGACGCGCGCGTCACCGGGATCGACGTCAGCGCGACGAGCATCGAGCACACCCGACAGCTCAAGCAGAAGCACGACCTGACCAATCTCGAATTGTGTCAACTGCCCATCGAGCACGCCGGCGAGCTCGCGCGCGACTTCGATCTGATTGTTTGCACCGGCGTCCTGCATCACCTCGCAGATCCTGACGCGGGGCTGCGCGCGCTGCGATCCGTGCTGCGGCCGGATGGCGTGATGTACCTCATGGTGTACGCGCCCTACGGGCGGGCCGGCGCGTACATGCTGCAGGAGTACTGCCGCCGGCTTGGCCTTGGCCTCGGCACGTCGGAGCAGGAGATCCAGGATCTCATCACGACGCTGGAGGCCTTGCCGCCACACCACCCGCTGGCGGCGCTCCTGCGCGGCGCACGTGACGCGCGGAACCCTGACGCGCTGGCGGACGCGCTGCTCAATCCGCGCGATCGCGCGTACTCGGTGCCGCAGTTCTTCGAGCTTTTCGATCGCGGCGGGATCGCGCTCGCGCGCTGGTACTGGCAGGCGCCGTACCTTCCGCAATGCGGCGCCATCGCGGCGACGCCTCACGCCCATCGGCTGTCGGGTTTGCCAGAGCGCGAGCAATTCGCGACGATGGAGCTCTGGCGCGGGACGATGACCGCGCACAGTGCGATCGTGCGTCATCGCGATGCGACCGCGAATGCGGTGGCATTCCACGGCGATGCGTGGCGCCGCTACGTGCCCATCCGGCTCCCGTGGACGCACGTCGTCCAGGAACGCCTGCCCCCGCGCGCGGCCGCGGTGCTCCTCAATCGCAGCCACGCGTTTCCAGATCTGATCCTGGCCGTTGACGAACAGGACAAACGGCTCTTCGACGGCATTGACGGCCGCCGCCCGATTGCGGCAATCGCCGAGCAGGCGCGCGATGTCGAGCCGAACCGCGTCCGGGCGTTCTTCGAGGCGCTCTGGCGGTACGACCAGGTGGTCTTCGACGTACGGTAGGATCGCCCCCACTCGAATCCCCACAGTCCAGGAGGTCTCATGGTCCGCGCTGTTACGCTCGCGCTCGTCCTGCTCGTCGGTTCGGCCGCAGTCGCTCCCGCCGGCGCCCAGACGCAAAACCTCGCGGACACGCCGCAAGGCAAGGTCGTGCTCGCGTTCTACAAAGCGGCGCACGCGGGCGACGTGGCCGGCGTCTCCAAGCTCGTGACCGCCGAGTCGATGAAGATGACCGAAGGCATGCCAGATTTCGCCGGCATGCTCAAGACGATGACGCCGGTCGCGAATCCGACGATCGACAAGGTCACCGTCACCGGCAACACGGCCAAGGTCGACGCGAGCTACAAGGAAGGCGCGACGTCATCCACCGACCACTGGAACCTCGTCAAGATCGGCGCCGACTGGAAGATGGACATGACGAAGAAGTAGAGGCGCCTTCGCTACTGGCTCTTCTCGACGCGCATGCTGCCAGTGAACGTGTGCGCGCAGTTCTGACCCATGTACGTGCCCGACAGCACGCCCCCGTTGACGTCGAGCGTGCCGCCGTACGTGCCGGTGCAGCCGTCGTGGTAGTCGTAGAAAACCGTGTAGCGCAGCGTGACGATTCCGGCGGCTGACTCGAGCGTGCCGGCGAGGGTGCCCGGCGCGTCGGGCAGGCCGGGTTGTGACAGCACTGTCGTGCCGGCCACGACGGACCCGGTTTGGCTCAGGGCCACGGTGATCGTGCCGAGACCGTCGGCGGGCGAGGTGATGGTCCCCTGCCAATGGCCCTGTACCGACGGAAGGGGCGTCGGCATCGGCGAGGCGGAGCTGCCGCAACCGGCGAGTCCGAAGGCGAACAGAAGAGCGCTGACAATCCGAACGCGTCGCATGATGGAAGTCCTCCACCATCCAGAGGACCAGCGACGCAGTTTTCTGCCAGGATGAGGCGATGCGGACCGCAAGCGCGGGTCACGCCATCCGCGCACCCGGTTCGTTCGGTGCCTGGGACGGCTGTGCCGAGACCGCCGTGATCGTCGCGGGCGCGTGGGTGCTCTATGCCTGGTTCGCCGGGGACCGGGACCGGCGCCGGCTCGCGTTCGCGACAGGCACCAACGGTCTGCGCATCGCGCGAGTGCTCTACGGCCTCGCCCTGATCCCGTTCGGGCTGGCCCATCTTCTCTATGTGAACGCCACCGCCGCGCTCGTGCCGAGCTGGCTGCCCGCGCACGTCGTGTGGGTGTATGTCACCGCCACGGCGTTCCTCGCGGCAGCTGTCGCCGTGCTCATCAACGTGCGCGCGCCGCTGGCCGCCAGACTCTCGGCGCTGCAGATTGGTCTGTTCACGTTGCTCGTGTGGGTGCCAATCGTGGCAGCGGGCACCAAGGACGACTACCAGCGGAGCGAGTTCGTCCTCTCCACGGCGCTGACGGCTGCGGCCTGGGTGGTCGCGGATTCCTACCGCGAATCCTCTTCGCAGGAGTGATCGGCATCCTGCTCGCTAGCGGTTAGCGACCGCGCGCGATCACCTTGCTCGCTTCCCTCAGCCACAGGACCGAGCTCGCGACCGTCACACAGAACACCCAGTCGCCGCCGCTGAGCGGGCTCGTGCCAAAGGCCCGCTGGAGGAACGGCAAGTACACCACCACGACCTGCAGCGCAACAGACGCGCCGATGGCCGCCCAGAGCCAGCCGTTCATGAACAGGTGGACGAAGGCGCTGTGCTCGTCCGATCGCGCGTTGAGGACGTTGAACATCTGAAACAGCATCAGGGTTGTGAACGTCATCGTCTGCGCATGGCGCAAGTCGCCAGAACCCTCGACGAAGCCTCCGGGCAGCGACGCATCTAGCACGAACAGCGTGCCGACGGCCATGATGACGCCGACGAACACGATGCCGCGCCACATGCTCGGCGTGAGCACTCCTTCGCCGACCGGGCGCGGTTGCTGCTCCATGAGGCCCTCGTCGGCAGGATCGACGCCGAGCGCGAGCGCCGGGGCGCCATCGGTGACCAGATTGATCCACAGAATCTGCGTGGCCACGAGCGGCAGGACGAGCGTGTCGCTGCCGGTGTCGAGCCCGAGCGGTTTCGCCAGCAGCACGCCAAAGAACATCGTCATCACTTCGCCGATGTTCGAGGACAGCAGGTAGCGCAGGAACTTGCGGATGTTGGCGAAAATCGCGCGCCCCTCCTCGACGGCGGCGACGATCGTGGCGAAGTTGTCGTCGGCGAGCACCATGTCCGCGGCTTGCTTCGACACGTCGGTGCCGGTGAGGCCCATGGCGACGCCGATATCGGCTTTCTTCAACGCGGGCGCATCGTTGACGCCGTCGCCTGTCATCGCCACCACCGCGCCCGCGCGCTGCAGCGCCTCGACGATGCGCAGTTTGTGTTCGGGGTTCACGCGCGCATAGACCGACACCGCGGCGACCGTGCGCAGACTGGCGTCTGCCGTCAGCTTCTCCAGCTCTGCTCCGGTGATGACGCGTCCGTCCGTCGTGAGGCCCAGCTCTTGAGCGATGACGGCGGCCGTGCGCGGATGGTCGCCGGTGATCATGAGCGGTCGAATGCCAGCCCGCTTTGCGCGAGCGACAGCGTCCTTTGCCTCGGCGCGCGGCGGATCGATCATGCCGATCAGGCCCGCAAACACCAGGTCGTGTTCGACGCGCTCGTCTGGCTGGGCGGCGTGCGCCGCGAGAGCGTCCCCTTCCAGCCAGCGGCCCGCGACTCCCAGCGTGCGCAAGGCCTGGCCGGCCAGGGCCTCGTTGGTTTGAAGAATCTCCGTGCGACGCGCCGACGTGAGGGGCCGCCGGCCGTCGCCGAGAACCTCGAACGCGCATCGCGCCAGCAGCACGTCCGGCGCCCCCTTGGTGAACACGATGCCGGCGTGTCCTTCCTCGGTGTTGCGATGGATCGTGCTCATCAACTTGCGCTCGGCAGAAAACGGGACCTCGCCGACGCGCGGCAACCGCTCGTCAAGATCGGCGGCACTCAGACCGCACTTTCGCGCGGCGACGAGCAGCGCGCCCTCGGTGGGATCGCCTTGCACCGTCCAACGGCCGTCGCGTCGCTGCACGGTGGCGTTGTTCGCTCGATCCGCCACCGCAAGCGCCCGCTCGATCTCGATCCGCAGCGCGCCCTCGACGGGTCCGCCGCCATCAGTGCCGACGGCGCCTTCTGGCGAATAACCGGCGCCTTCGAACGTGACACGTCCGCTCGCGGTGACCACCACGCGAACGGTCATCTCGTTCTTCGTGAGCGTCCCCGTCTTGTCGGACGCGATGACCGTGGCCGACCCCAGCGTCTCGACTGCAGCCAGCCGCCGGACGATCGCGTTTCGGCGCGCCATACGTTGGACGCCGATCGAGAGCACCGCGGTCACAACCGCAGGCAGTCCTTCGGGCACGGCGGCGACAGCCAGCGCCACGCCGAAGATGAGCACGTCGAACAGCGCGGCGGTGCCATGGACGTCTTGCACGAGAATGATCGTCACGATCATCACGATCGCGATCGCAATGACGACGAGGCCGAGGACTTTGCCGGTCCGATCGAGCTCCCACTGGAGCGGCGTCGCCTCCTGAGGCGTCTGCTTCAGAAGTCCCGCGATGCGCCCCGTCTCGGTGTGCATCGCCGTCGCCG